>Ga0209396_1004546_pt1 | contig 13449 bp, 22 predicted proteins | sample GOMGulsemesocosm_6_FD_184638 | JGI IMG/M metagenome (GOLD analysis project Ga0209396, IMG submission 184638) | Methane-oxidizing microbial communities from mesocosms in the Gulf of Mexico - GOM8C Gulf of Mexico (SPAdes) (version 2) | ecosystem: Environmental > Aquatic > Marine > Cold seeps...
CAAAGAGCCAGAGATAGCTTCTCAATGAGAGCTCGTACATAAGTTCGCATTTATTTCTTTGTGTTGATCATTGTTGTTGACAAGAGGGAGTCCACATAAGTTGGCTCTGTTCCGTTCTTCAAACAATTTCATGCTGCATACTGTGGCGTTATGCATTAAGAAACACTTTATTAAAGGTGATAGAAATGAAAATTAGCATAGTTATCCCTGCCCATAATGAAGAGAAGTATATTGGGCGATGTTTGTCATCAATAAATGAACAGTTGCTTCCAGATGATCTGCAAGTCGAAATTATCGTTGTTTTAAATAGGTGTACTGATAAGACGGCTTGTGTTGCAAAAGCTCACGGAGCCACCGTTGTTAGTAACGATTCAAAGAACCTGTCGGAAATTAGAAATACGGGCATTGCTCATGCAAAAACGGAATGGATCATCACCATAGATGCCGATAGTTGGATGTCTAAAGGCGTTTTGGCAGAAATGTATCTACACGCGAAGATTCCTAACGCTCTGGGTGGTGGTATACGCATTAAGCCAGAAAGATTATCGCCTGGAATAGCCGTCGGATATGGAATGATGCTAGTTCCTGCTTTTTTCCTTGGTTTATCTTTTGGCATGTATTGGTTCAAAAAATCTGACTTTGATGCTATTGGAGGGTTCAACGAAGAGCTACATATCGCGGAGGACGTAGATTTCCTGAGAAGATTAAAATCGCATGGTCGCAAGAGTCGCAGGCGACACACAATAATATCAACAGAATCAATAACAACGTCCTGTAGAAAGTTCGACGAATTTGGGGACTGGCATTTTGTTCGTATCTTTGGAAATCCATTGCGCGTGAGAAGAGCCATCTTAGGGAAAGAGCGAGAATACCTTGATAAGAACTGGTACAAGAGTAAACGTTAGTGGTACGGTAATTTAAGTGAATAAAAATAGTAGGTTAGTTTTTATTTTGCTACGTATTTCAAGCCTCTTTTTTTAGTCCGCTTAACGCGGTAGTACGGGTAAATTAGGTTTAGGTTCAATTTATGAATTTTAGAAGTTGTGAGTATGGCGTAGGAGATAACTCTTACACAATGGCAGGCAAACTATCTGGTATAACTAAACTCGTGGATGAGTTTTATAATAATATGAATGTTTTTCCTGAATCAAAAAAAATTAGAGATATGCATTCTAGCGACTTATCAGAGTCTCAAAAAAAGCTGTCATATTTTTTGTCTGGCTGGCTTGGCGGACCGAAATTATATTCTGAGCATTACGGAAGTATCAATATCCCTCAAGCGCATAAACATTTGTCAGTAGGCATAGAGGAAAGCGACGCATGGCTATTATGTATGCAAAAAGCTATCGATAAGCAACCCTATGAAGAAGCATTCAAAGTGTATTTAATGGCGCAATTAAGAGTGCCAGCAGAAAGAATTAGAATGGCTTCAGGTACCTAACAAGGGGATTTTAACGGCAGTAAAAACGTTGCTTAGTTTGCACTTCGCTTCACAATGACAAGCAACAATTTTTGTCCGCTTATGTGGGCATCACGCATTATTCAGAGGTGGTAAATTATATGGCAAGATTAATTCTAGTTTGTGGCCCTACTGGGGTCGGTAAAACAACCTATTCGTTATCACTCGCTAATGAAATCGCGGCAATTAAATTTTCCATTGACCCTTGGATGCAAACACTATTTTCACAAGATATGACCACACTTGATTTCACATGGATGATGGAAAGAGTTAACCGATGCTCTGATCAAATCTGGCAGGTGAGTGAACAGGTTTTGGCAATTAATGGAAACGTGGTATTGGACCTTGGTTTTACGACAAAAGAGCAAAGAGATAGCTTTTCTAATAGGGCTAGAGCATTAGGTATCACACCTGAGGTTCATTATTTAGACGCTCCCCAAGAGATACGTAAGCAAAGAGTTGAGCAACGCAACACCGAAAAAGACCCTGCCGTTTACGCTTTTGAAGTGACGGATATGATGTTTAATTTCATGGAACCAAGGTTTGAAGTGCCAGATAAAGAAGAACTGAAAAATGGATGCAAAGTGAATTCATAATACCTTGCTGCTGAGTCAATTTATTAATATAGGTAAATCAATGAAACAAAATATAGTGCATATTGCATTGGTGGTGAAAGACTACGATGAAGCAATAGACTTCTATGTAAACAAACTGGTGGGCGTGTCTTCCTTTTCTTAAATAGCGACGATTTTTGGCGGGATTATGAACGTATGAAATCGATTAGCATCAATTTTATTCGTTCCCCAAAAGAACAGGACTACGGTACTGTTGCTGTGTTTGAAGATTTGTATGGCAATAAATGGGATTTACTGCAGTTAAACCCCGAACATGCAATAGCAAAAAGGTAGCGATAACATGGCGCTCAAAGCCGGTCGCTCTAACTTGCTTCATTAGCGTGAATATTTATAGGTTTATTCATTCAACAAAAAGGCGGTTTTTATTAAAACAGTAAGCGTGCTTGGAACTGGTTGGCTTGGGTTTCCTCTTGCAGAGCATTTAGTCTCTAAAGGTGTTGATGTCAAAGGCTCTACTCGCTCATCAGATCGACAACGAGTATTAAAAGAAAAAGGCATTAATGCTTTTATTATTGATGTAGCGAATAAAAATTTTGGCTTAGATAGTTTCTTTGATTCTGACATTCTAATCATTAATATCCCCTTTAAAGGCGTATCAGAATTTTCCTGCCTAATAGAAAAAATAGAACAATCAAAGGTTACTCACGTCATCTTTATTAGCTCGACGTCAGTGTATGGGAATAAACAAGGCGCGATATCTGAAAATGATGTTGATTGTCTTCTCCCTTGTGCTTTATTGCAGATTGAAGCTTTATTTACTTCAAATACAAACTTCACCACGACGATAATCAGGTTTGGTGGGTTAATAGGTTATAGTCGAAATCCAGCATTATTTTTTAAAAATAATCGCGCGGTTAAGAAGCCTGAATCTAACGTTAATATGATTCATCGAGATGACTGTATCAATATTATTTATTTAGTCATTAAGAAGAAAGCGTGGGGGGAAGTTTATAATTGTTGTGCTGATACGCACCCAACAAAAAGAGCGTTTTATACCTCAGCAGCTAAAAAATCTGAATTACCCATGCCAAGTTTTTCCGAAGATGATGACAATACGCATAAAATAATTGCTAACAATAAGGTGAAAAACGATTTACAGTATGATTTTGTGCATCATGATTTACTTAATTTATCGTTAAGAAACAGTTAGTTTAATTAATATTTTACCCGCTTAAGGCGGGTCAGCCACTGGAGGCTCTGTTAACCTATATGGATATTCGACGTATTTCATGGCAACAAACAATCCCCCTTCGCCATCAGGTGTTATGGCCAGATAAATCACCACAATATTGCCATATAGTGGGTGATGATGACGCGCTACATTTTGGGGCTTTTATCAACGAAAAGCTTATTTGTGTTGCCTCTGTTTATATAACCTCAGAAAAAGCGCGCTTACGAAAATTTGCCACGGATATACGTTATCAAAACCAAGGCATTGGCTCGCAAATGTTAACGTTTATTATTCAGTCTTTACAAGATACGCAGACAGATATCTTTTGGTGTGATGCAAGGGAATCTGCTTTAGGCTTTTATCAACGCTTTGATATGCAGGTATGCAGTGAGCGATTTTATAAAGAAGATGTCCCTTATTTTAAAATGCAAGTTGCTTTGTCGCGCGCTTAACTGGATGTTAGTATTTAGGTTAATGATCTATGTGGGAGAGTATTTTGGATAATGAATGGGATGAGTACGCACAAAGCTGGGATGTTGATCCTAGCGTTGCTGAGTATGCAAAAAATGCATTTAATGAGCTTACAAAAAATGTAAATATTGATGACCTAACTGTTCTTGATTTTGGTTGTGGTACAGGATCATTAACTCAACTTCTTAGCCCTCGTGTTAACAATATTGTAGCGATAGATCCTTCTTCTGAAATGATAAATTTTCTGCAGAAAAAGGGTTTAACTAATGTGTTGCCTATTGCTGACTACCTGAGTGATGAATTACGACAAGCCCACCCTGAACTTGAAAATAAATTTGATCTTATCGTGGCTTCCTCTGTATGTAGTTTTTTGCCAGACTACGAAGCCACGTTAAGTTTGTTAACGTCACTTCTTAAACCTGATGCAACGTTTGTACAGTGGGATTGGTTATCAGAGCAGGGAGCTTCTACTATGGGGCTTTCTAAGCAAAGGGTAAATCAAGCCTTGTTGGAAAATGGATTTATCAAACCCACTATTTCGACTCCTTTCACCATGAACAGCTCAAAAGGCAACAAGCCGGTATTAATGGCGATTGCGAAAAAAGCTTAGCAAAAATCATAAACTCAAAGTGAGTCCTTTCAACTTTGAGTTTATCGCAAACGCTTTTGCGATTATCATAGCGCTCCCAACTATTTGAAGAAGTAATCACCATGTCTATTCCTGCTTGCCTAAAATGTAACTCTGAATTTGTTTATCAAGATCAGGATCTATTGATCTGTCCTGAATGTAGCTATGAGTGGAGCCCATCTGAGCTACTGGCCGAAGAGCAAGCCTGCGCAGTAAGAGATGTAAATGGCACGCTTTTAGAGATGGGCGCGAAGATCTTTTTTATTAAAGATTTGAAAATTAAAGGCAGTTCTAAGGTACTTAAGATTGGTACTAAAGCGGTTATTAAACGTATTGTTGAAGGTAAAGACCATCAACTAGACTGCAGAATTGATGGCGGTGGTGAGATGATGGTCACCGCGAAGTATGTGAAAAAATCTTGATAAAGGCACAGGAGAAAAGCAAATGAATAGCATCGATCTTTTTGTAAAAAACTGGGCAAGCAAAGGTGCGATGGTACCGATAAGCCAAAATGATCTAACAGAGCTTGAATCGTTATTAAATGTGCAGTTACCTGACTCATATAAGTACCTGTTATCCACCTATGGTTTAGTACACACGCCTAATGTGTTAAGCAAAGTTGTTGATTTAAACGCTGATATTTCTGGCGTTCAAGATTTTTTGAGCTTAGCTGACGTTCACTCTTTATCACAGCTTTATGAGATGACAGGTATGCCTAAAGGACATATTTTGTTTGCTTCTGACTGTAACGGCGATATGTTTTGTTTCAAACAGGGTGACTGTGTCATTCAGCAAGCAGATGCTGGCGTGTGGTTTTTTAATCGCGATTTAGGCACTGTTACACAAGTCTCTGATTCGTTTATAGGCTGGTTAGATCAGTTTAATGGACTTTAATAAAAGAGACGGCTGACGCAAAACGGTCAGCCAATGTTTTCCTGTTAACAGTGCTTCACTGTTTGAGGCTCTGCCCCCTGTTTTTCTACCTGCAAGGCTAATTGTTTATTACTGTAGATAACCGCAAGCAGTGCAATGCTTGATGATACTAACATCAGCGTTACTACCGGTTGTATTTTACCCATGCTAATAAAGGCTGCTAATGCACTCACTGTTGCACCAACGACACATTGAAAAGCACCTAGTACCGCTGAGGCTGTACCTGCATCTTTAGCGAAGTATTTAAGAAAACAAGCATTTGAGTTTGCGATAATTCCCCCATTAGCGCTGATAGTAATAATAAAAGCGGCCACAGTGAAGGTGAGATTTTTAGGCAATAACAAGCTTGAAGCCACTAATAATAACCCGCCAAAGACTTGTATAGATAAAAACAGACGTAGCAAGCTTGATGGTTCAAAGCGGTTTAATAACAGCGTATTTACGCGATTAATAACGACTAATCCTATAATGTTTAATGCAAACAGTATCGAGAAAGTATCACTACTTACCTTAAACTCGCCCATGTAAACCATCGCTGAATTAGTTACAAAGATCATCATTACGGAAAAAGCAAAGGCTTGTGCCACCATGTAACCAATCGCTTGCTGGTGTTTAAATACATCAATGAATTTGATGCCTTTAATACGCTTTACCTTAGTTGAAAGGTTTTTCTTTTTGGCTGATTGATGTGGAATAAAGTTCATCGCCATGAAAATAGCAAAGCTAGCCACCACTGCCATAAAGTAAAAAATCCAGTGCCAACTGTAATGCGATAAAATGAAATTACCCACACTTGGCGCGATAGAGGGCGCTACCATCATAATTAATGAGACGAGGGCAAACAACTTAGCGGCTTCTTTACCGTCTGCATTGTCTCGAATGGTTGCGGGCACTCCTACAATTGCGATGCCTCCACCAATGGCTTGCAGCATACGCCAAGCCCAAAGAATACTAATATTGTTACTGGTCGTTAATAGTAAACTTGCAACAGCAAAAAGACTTAGCCCTAGCACCATGATGGGTAATCGGCCATGCTTGTCTGATAGTGGTCCGCCAATGAGTTGTCCAATTGCCAAGCCAAATATGTATAAGCTGACGGTGACAGAGAGCATTGAAATATCAACTTGCATCTCACCAGCAATAACAGGTAAAGCGGGCAGATAGCTGTCAATGGCAAAAGGAGAAACTGCATAGATGCATGAAAGTGTGACGATTAACGCCTTACTGACAATGTTTTTGTTATTTTGCTTCATTACCACTCCTTATTTATCTTTCTAGGAAGATAATAGGTGGATTTTGCCTTTCTGGCAAGATATATTGCGGCTGTTATCTATAAAGAATTTAATTAAAGGAATAGTTGTGAAAAATAGTTTACGTGAAATAGAGTTGTTGATGTTTGAAAACTGGCCTGAATGTGCCGAGACGATGCCTAGTACTCTGTTGAAAATAGTAGGTATTCAAGCGATGTTTAAAAAACAGGTTGAGACCTGTGTTGAAGCACATCAGTTACAGCATGCTGATTTTAGTGTGTTAGCTGCATTAAGACGAAGCCCTATTCCATACTGTTTATCACCAACAGAATTATATCAAAGCATGTTATTTAGCTCGGGTGGTTTAACTAAGGTATTGAGGCGTTTGTTGGATGCTGGTTTAATTGAGCGCTTAGCGAATCCGGATGATAAACGCAGTAAATTAGTTAAATTAAATGAGAAAGGAAAACTGCTTGCTGAAACCATCATGCCAAAATTGCATCAACAAGATAAAATACTATTGGCGGGGCTCACTGTGAGTGAAACAGCACAGCTTGATGCTTTGTTACAAAAATTGTTGGCTCACCACGAGAAAGATTAACTGCGAATAAAAGCAAAGAACTAACTCCGTCTCAAACTACGTGTAATCCCACAATCGAGAATACTGCGTCCCAATAATGGGACACTTTCCCACTTAATTTTCCGGATATTAAAATAAATCATTTAAAAACAACTGGTTACGATTTGGCCTGATGTTTGCTCATTACTATGAGTAACATAATAATTGTTCAGTTAAGCCAGTAGCTGTATAGAACCATACAGCTACTGGCTCTTTAAAACTACCTTGGAGAATGAAATGAAAAAGTATATTAATCTGTTTATTGGCGTGTTATTTGGCTTTGTATTAGTGGGCTGTAGTAATAATAGTAGCGATAATACAGTATCTGCACCCACATCGATTGCAGATAAAGTTTACCTGTTTACCTATTTATTAGAGGATGGCAGTGTTGATACAAATAGTGCAGATATCACCCTTACTGTCTCTAGCAATGAAAGAACTTATCAACGCAGGGGCGCACTTTCAAATACCTTGTTTTCTCAAGGCACTATAAAATACTCAACCGAAAATAATAAACTCAGCGTTTCATTTTTTGACACTATTGATGGCAAGGGCAAGCTCACTATGACCTATGTTACTGATTCATCGGGTACGTTTATTTTTGATTCATTTGAAGCGAATGAACTTAATGTTTGGCAAGGCACATTTTCAGAGCTGAAATAAGTAATCAATTGGCAAACTAACCGGAGATGTGTAGAGCGTTTAATTTTCTACATGTTTCCGGTTACCCTCACAGATATACATTAAAACCTTCTGTCCTGCTTTTATCCTTTCATTATTACTGTTATTTTTTGTTAATTGTTTGATATTTTAATTGCGCTAATATCGCCTTGGTCATATTATGTCTTCGAGTTTGTTTTAAAAAGGATATTTTTATGTTTGTTTTATTAATCATCAATTTGCTCAGTGTATTTATTTGTTATTACGTAGCAAAACAGCGCAAAGCTAAAATATCATTTTGGATATTGCTAGCGTTACTTATCGGGCCTATCGCGATCCCATTTGTGTTTTTTGCTAAAGCAGAAGCAACTGCTGAATAGCCGTGTTCATATAACAAGGAGAGGTTTTGAAGCAGAGACTCAAACAGCTAGTGAACGCTCTAGTTGCTCAGTACCGCACCCTATTTCATTTCGATGGTGATAATAAAAGTGTTATCGTAGAAGAGTGGGAAAAACTGCCTACATTCGATGAATATATAGCTATTCACCCAGAATGTTTAATGACTAATCAAGAGAGTGTTAAATGTTGTTTTTGTGGGGGTGAAAAGACCTATCAACACCCACTTACGGGGATCCGTGATCGCCGAGAAAAACATTTTTGCACTGGCTGTAAAAGGGCTTTATATAGAAGCTACGCTGATTTTTAATTTTTATCGGATAACATGTTTAACCTAGGCCATTTTCCCGTCAGATATAAAAAATAATAATTAGCCGAGTAAAGCTGTCTTCACTCGTAATCAAAGTTATAATCCCTTTCATTATCAGCCCAATGTCAGTCGTATTGTCTGAGGTTTCTCTTGTTAGAAGTGAAATCATTATGGGCCAAATGAAAGGCATCTATCAAAGTGAAAAACCAACAAGCCAATTGGACTATCTGTTTACAATGTCAGGGTCGTGGGAAAAAAGCTAAACGTCTGCGTAAAAAAGTAAGACTACGTTTTCAAAGAGATCTTGCGTTATTTGAAAAAAATGGCTCTCAAGGCACTGCACCCATTCGGCCCAAAGGTCACCTTGATGGCTGTGTTGACTGTTTGGGAACTGGTTTAATTCACTGTGAATCCCCCGTTTTAGCCGACAAACAAACCTTTCCACATGTCGCTATTATTGGTGGGGGCATCGGTGGTGTTGCACTTGCAGTTGCTTGTTTGCATCGTGGCATCCCCTACACACTATATGAACGTGATAACGCATTTAATGAACGCTCTCAGGGTTATGGCCTTACGTTACAACAAGCCAGTAAAGCGATTCAAGGCTTAGGTATTAAATATTTACAAGGTAGCCTGATCTCAACGAGACATGTAGTACATAATACCGAGGGGAAAATAATCGGTGAGTGGGGCATTAGAAAGTGGCTCGGTGAAAACAGTCAAAAATCACCTAAACGTACCAATATCCATATATCCAGACAGTCGTTGCGTGCGGACATACTGGATCAAATAGGTGGCGAAAACGCTGTACAGTGGGGACACCAGTTGGTGGACTTTAACGAGTGTGGTGAAAAAGGTGTTGAATTAAGTTTTAAGGTTAATGGCAAGATAAAAAACGCTTGTGCTGATTTGGTTGTTGGTGCCGATGGTATCCGTAGCTCGGTACGCAGTTTGTTGATTGGTGAGCAAGCTTCACCATTACGTTATTTAGGCTGTATCGCCATTTTGGGTATCTGTCCTTTGGCTGATATTAAAAAAGCGGGTTTTGAGCCACTTGATAGTGACCTGCTTGATTCCGCGACGGTTTTTCAAACTGCCAATGGTAATGAGCGCATCTATGTTATGCCTTTTGAGGCAGATGTTGTTATGTGGCAGCTTAGTTTTCCGATGCTTGAAGAGGATGCTAAAATATTGAGCCAAAAAGGCGCTGAAGCACTTAAACAAGAAGCTATTCAACGCTGTCAGTGGCATGCTCCTATTCCACAAATCTTAAAGGCAACACCCGCTCATTTAGTGTCAGGTTATCCTGTCTATGATCGTGCTCAGCCTAAGTTAGAGCTGTTACAGCAAGGCAAAAAAATCACCTTCATTGGTGATGCTGCTCACCCGATGAGTCCATTTAAAGGGCAGGGGGCAAATCAAGCGCTGTTAGATGCACTGTCACTTGCTCGCGAAATTACCCGAGGTTGTAGGCCTCTATCACAATGGCGAGAAGCAGGCATAAGAGAGAGTGTATTGACACAATATGAGGCTGAAATGTTGGCGCGCAGTGCTGGAAAAGTAAAAGATTCAGCAGATGCCGCGCATTTTCTACACTCTGATGTGGTACTGCATGAAGGTAATGAGCCAAGAGGGCGCTGTCTCAAGCGAGAAGAGAAAGATAGTTAATAGCAACCGCTAGACCTGAAAACAGAACTTTAAATTTTAATCCTAATAAATGCTAAAAGGATATACATGGACACTATTTTTGACTTTTTAAACGCGGCCTCGGCACTACAATTATCGATGCTAGTGGCAGCCATTGTTGTATGGACGATGGGAGGCTCTTTTTTAAAGAAGAGACTGCTGCAACGATTAAATGCTGAATCTGAAAAACAGGTTGATCTTGAAGATGTTCGTTTTGAAGATATTAGCGCAAATGACTGGAAGACCTTTGCGGCACTTTGCGCGCTTTTTGCTGTTTTAGTGTTTATTGCAGTGAAACTACTTTAGGAGAATTTTTTGTTTAATTCGATACACCATGTAGCAATCATCTGCAGTGATTATGAAAAATCAAAGCAGTTTTACACCTCAATTCTTGGTTTGAGCATCATTGCTGAAAACTATAGAGCTGAGCGTGAATCCTATAAATTAGATTTACAACTACCCGATGGTGGCCAGTTAGAGCTATTCTCTTTCCCTAATCCACCACCAAGACCAAGCACTCCCGAAGCACTTGGTTTAAGGCATCTCGCTTTTAATGTTGAGTCAGTTGAAAAAACATCTGATTATTTAGTCTCACAAGGTATCGCGGTTGAAGCTATTCGCGTGGATGAATTTACTGGCAGAAAGTTTACTTTTTTTAATGATCCCGATGGTCTTCCACTGGAGTTATATGAGCAAGTGATTGTATAAATTAGTTAACTGAGTAGCAGGTGCCTCATGTTTGAATTCAAAACAATTGCTCTTTTTACGATAACGGCCATTGCCGAAATTGTCGGGTGTTATTTACCCTACCTTTGGCTTAAGCAAGATAAGAGCATTTTACTGCTCATTCCGGCTGCCTTAAGTCTTTCGTTATTTGTTTGGTTACTAACGCTACACCCAACTGCAACTGGCCGAGTTTATGCCGCCTATGGTGGTGTCTATGTTTTTGTTGCCATCATGTGGCTTTGGATTGTTGATGGGATTAAACCAACGATGTGGGACATTGTGGGTGGCTCAATTGCACTTGTTGGCATGTCTATCATTATGTTCGCGCCCAGAAATGGTTAACTTATTTATCAATATGTATCTATGGAGCAATAGAAATTGAATCATTTAATCGAGAAATCTGTAAGTTGCCCTTACTGCGGCGAATCAATTGATGTATTAATTGATTTAGCCGACTTGGATCTGCAGTATATTGAAGATTGCCAAGTCTGTTGTAAACCTATCACTTTCTTGGTCTCTGAAGAGTTTAATGGTGAGCTTAGGGTTAATGTTTATAGCGAAGATGAGTCGTTTTAACTTATGCTTGGCGCAATATATGGATAAATATGAATTTAATGAAAGTATTACCACTGGTTAGCGTTGTTTTTTGTTGCTCTGCTTTTGCGACTGAGCAAACAACATACGATCAGAATTTGATCCTTGGAAGTTGGAACTGTCAACACCAACTAGAGGAAACAAAAACAAAAATGAAGGTAAAAGTTAACTACAACATTAACTTTTTTACGACCGGTAAATCAAATGGCGCTGGTTCGGTATTTTTTACCTTAGCTAACTTACCACAGCTTGAATGTAGCCTTAAAAACAGTGCCACTTGGGAAATAAAACAGGGCAAGCTTATTTTATCATCAACTGAAATTGAGTCGAAAAATATCAGTCATCCAGAGTTAGATACGCTTATTAATTTAGATAAATTTATTCCAAAATCTGTCACTGAGTCATCAAAAATAGTAACGCTAACTAAAAGCACGCTTGAAGTGAAATCTAAATCCGATGCAGGTGTTTATACTTGCTCTAAAGTGGCAACAAAACGCTAGCAGCTATTAAAGTAAATTCGCGAATTTGAGTTAAATAAAGCCCCATATAACAATAAAAAATATAATCAGAGTAGAAAAATGCAATCAAAAATACAGATGAGTAAAGAAGATCTCAGAGAAAACAAACCTGCCCGCGATGAATATTTAGCGAAACCTAAAACGCCACTGATCGTGTTATTAGATCATGTTACTAACAGTTACAACATTGGTTCATTTATTCGTTTAGCAGATGCCTTTGCTATTGAAAAAGTCATTGTTTGTGGTGAGCTGACTATCTCAGATAAAAAGCTTAAAAAAGCCTCTCGTAATGAAGCTAAATGGGTTGAAATTGAATATAGCGATAGCACTACGAGTAGCTTAGAAAGTTTAAAAGCCAAAGGTTACACTATTTACAGTGTGGAATTATGTCACGGCTCAGTTGATTACAGTGAAGTGAGTTACCCATCTCCGAGTGTATTAGTATTAGGCAATGAGCGTAAAGGGGTGAGTGAAGCGGCTTTGAAACTTAGCCATCAGCATATTCATATCCCAATGTTTGGCATGGGCAACTCGTTAAACGTTTCAACGGCTGGTGCAATTGTATTAGCGGAGTGTGCGAATCAAATTCGTAAAAAGGCTTAGCAAAAAAGCAGTCGTTTGAAAGGCGTTTATTTGCCATTACTCAGGTTCTTTACTAAAGGAGTTATTAATGAAAGTTAAATCTATGCTGATAAAAGTAGGTCTCATACTGGCACTTAGTCCTGTTACTCACCTTTTATATGCAAGTGCAGATGAACAAGTCCCTAAAGCATTTTTCTCAATGTCTGAGATAGAAAATGCGCCGGAAAAAGCGATGGCTCCGCTTAAACATACACAAGCAACGGATGATATTTCTTTAGCATATCGTGCTTATCTTCCACAAAAAGCACAAGCCATTGTCATTTTTTATCATGGAGCAGGGGCGCACAGTGGGCTTACCTATAACCATATTGGTGCAGGTTTATCTGATGATTTTAATATTGCCGTATATATGCCGGATATTAGGGGACATGGTGATTCTGGCGGGGCTCGAGGTGATGCATCTGATGTAAAACAGGTATGGTTCGACATCAATAGTTTAGTTGGAGTTGCACGTAATAAATATCCTAATTTACCGCTCTTTATTGGCGGTCATTCGGCTGGAGCTGGTTTAGCGCTTAATTATTCGAGCTGGGAAAACAGAGTTGACGTTAATGGCTACGTTTTCCTCGCACCCTATTTTGGTTTTCGCTCAGAAACGAATTATGATGAAGGTGAAAGCAAAGGAGTAGAGTTTTCTACAGTAACGACCTCTGATTTTGTTATCAATGCGATGAGTGGAGGTCTGTTTTATGGCCATGCCAAGGCGGTTAAATTTAACTTTCCAGAAGCGCTATTAAAGAGCAACCCTGAA
>Ga0209396_1004553_pt1 | contig 13429 bp, 8 predicted proteins | sample GOMGulsemesocosm_6_FD_184638 | JGI IMG/M metagenome (GOLD analysis project Ga0209396, IMG submission 184638) | Methane-oxidizing microbial communities from mesocosms in the Gulf of Mexico - GOM8C Gulf of Mexico (SPAdes) (version 2) | ecosystem: Environmental > Aquatic > Marine > Cold seeps...
TAACATCAGCAGCTTTTACTAGTTTTTTATATTCTGCATCGACATCTTTTTGAACTAATAACTCTTTAAATAATGGTTGAAGTTTAACTGGCAGTGAATCTAAACATTCTAACTCAGCCATATCTTCAATTTTCTTAAACTCTGCTGTCAGCGCAGGAGTACTATATTTTGTTACATGGTTAATATCTTGTAGCTTAGTTTCTGACACTTCATGATAAAGCGCTACCGTAGCGGCTCTTTCAGGATTAATATCACCATCGCAGTACACATTTCTTACTGTTGCCAGCAGATGTGCGATAACTGCGACCTGATGACTATGTTCAGCAACATTTTCTTCTTTTACTAAATGCATTGGTGACCAACGCTTAATCAAGTTCATTCGCAATATCCACGCTAAAAAAGAGCTTTTTTTCAATTTAGTATCCTCTGTTTATACAGATAAAAGAACTCTGCGTAATGACCATATCTTATACAACATTATAAATTTTCTATTCATTAAATACATATAAAACGCTTTTTGTTTTTTATAAGAATAAGTACACCTCATGTAGTAATAATACCTCACCTCACAAAGGAACACAAGTCACAACGAGTACCATCCATTTGATTTATATACGTTTATTTAAATGCTCACTTATAAAAAACAAAAAGCACACTATAATTATTCACAGCACAGCCATAAAACAAAATTAAACGAACACTGTTCGTTCATTTTAAGTGTTCGTTAACAAAACATTAGGAAAAAGTTATATGAGTAAACTAACCACTGAAGATATGCAGTGTTCAATTCTTAAAAGTTAAGCAGCTACTATATCGATGTTTCTTCCATCAATAGCTTCAAACAACGGAGCTAAATGTTCCGCAGACGATTGAAACCAATACTCACTATTCTGCGGAAAAACTTAACAGACATGCGTTTTAAGTTTGGAGTGTTAGTGCTTGATAAGTTGATTCAATACTAAACTCTGGGCAACAATAAGCTATCGCTTTAGTACAAGAGCAAAATTACAATATTGCAGAAGCCTAAGACTTAGAAGTTATCATTTGGAGCCGCAGTTAATGTTTCCAACTGATTTTTTTCACTTGCTGCTTGATGTCAAATCGAACCTTACCACCTAGCCGTACGAAAGATAAATAAATAAATACATTAAGTACATGTACGAATAAATTTACTGACTTTACTTTAGTACGCCCCTTATAAATAATTAAAATTTTTTTGATTATTTCACATAATAATAATCAAATTTATCAAATACTTCTTAACTTGATAAAACACAACGAGTACCATAAGCTATTGTTTTTTAAAGAAATTATCATTGACAGGCCAAGTCGCAGGCTATAACATTGCAGCTTACTTACTTACTTACTTACTTACTTACTTACTTACTTACTTACTTACTTACTTACTTACTTACTTACTTACTTATCAAGAGAAGCTAATGACAGATATTACAATAGAAAAAAAACTTGGTAGGAAAGCTACTTTAGTACCTGAGAAAATAATAGAAACTATTCAAGCGATTCAAGCCGAAGGCCGTGAAGCAACACCGTGCATTATAAGAAAAACAATCGGATTTGGTGGATTAGAGAACATAGGTAAAGTATTAAAAAAATATCAAAAAGAACAATCAAGTATTTCATTAACAGAAAAAAATTTAATTGAAACTCACATTTTATCTCCAGGGCTTGAAGATAAAATTAACATGCTGCTGAACGATATTTCTCAACAAGTAAATGATTTTTCGATTGAAAGTGATCAGTTGGCAAATAACCTCGCTGAGAAAAAAGCTCGCTCTGATTATGAAACTATGATTGACGACAACCAAAAATTGGTTGATGAGCAAATCTTAACAATAAAATTATTTGATGAGGTAGAAGTCAAAAATCATGAATTGAATGAGCAAATTTCAGAGACTGAAATAAAGTTAGAAAATGAAAAATCAAATGTAATAGCTCTTAATACCAGTTTAGATAAAGCTAATAATGAAGTAACTAGATTAAAGCAGTTGCTCTCAGAGAGAGAAGCCATTTTATCTACACTAGAAACTAAAAACTTATCCTTTGAAAAATTGATTACAAAAACTGAAACGCAATTAGAATTATCAATTAAAGATAAAGAAATTGCAGTTAATGAATCTATTAAAATTAGAAATCAATTAACTGAAATCAGCTCAAAATTAAAATCTTCAGATGCAATTATTGATCAACTAAATTCCGATATAAATATTCTTAAAACAGAAAAAGATAAATCAATTTCTATGCATCAAGACACACTATCTGAATATCAATTAAATAAAGAAAAATTGATAACTATTACTACTCAGTTCTCAGCTCAGAAAGATGTTTTAAAAGAAAAAAATGAACGAATTACAGATCTAAAAAAACAACTAACTCAACCAAAAGCCATTAAATAAGGAAGTCAGCATGATCGAAAAACAAACCATTGAAGTTACCGATATTGATGAGGTTATTTTTCTAATAAATCACGGAGTACCAATGTTCAGGGAGCTTGCAGCCCATTATATGCACATTGAAGACAATGTTCATCCATGGGGGCAAGGAAATTCATTTTATCTTACTGGTAAAGCAGAGCGGGATTTCAACCTACTCTGTGAAGCTGGAGCAATTGGAGGACTAGATACAGGCAAGTCTTATTTAGTGCAGTTCTGCCTCTGGAATATCGAAATTCATGGTGAGCAACCGGAGGAAGGTAAGGTGTTAGCTAAGAAGTTTGAGCTTGGTGAAGAATTCGTTGATTTCGCGGTTAAGCGTGAATCAGAGCATCGCTTTATATAACACGTTACAATTAAATTAAATGTAACGTGTTCACATACATAATTAAAAATGGCTTTTCATTTAAATTTGAAATAAACACTTCTGATTATCTTTTTTTAGTCTGCCATTATTAACACCGACTACGAGGAGTCAGACAACGGTGGATATTAATAGTAAAAACTACCTAAGATAAGGTAGTTTTAGTATCTTTTTATTTGATATCTACCCTAATTTAGTAATAGAACCTAAGTGCCGTTTATTCTCAAAATCATGTAAAGAAGATAAGTAATTGTCTACTTCAGAAGTAATTTTATTGATTAGCTCTTTATTGTTACTAATAAAGCCAAAAGGCAATGTTACATGGTAAATATCAGGTAAGTTTAAATGATATGTTACAGCAACAAGCTCATTTTCTAATAATAACACTTCAACTACGCCACTATGAAAACCTTCGAGATAGGCATCTACATTTTCAATATTTGTAGAAAAATCATCTTTCCATTTGTTTTTATTAAACCTATCGTTTGTTGAGTTAAGTGGTAAAATTAATGTTGGTTTATAAAGTGTTTTTGCTTTCTTTCCTTTTGTTTTAGCACCATTTACTAATTCGTTAAAACAGTTCGAAGTTTTATTATTTCTTCCCCAAAATTCGGTACTTGGAGCTAACCAGTTAAGAGCTTTCAAACCCTCTTGGTGGCTTCCAACCAGCTTTTTCTTTACTGACTCAACTTGCTCAGTGAATAAACGCCAGTTCGCTTCTGTATAAATAGGCCCAACAAAAGGTATAAATTTCCCAGACTGCGCATCTTGTGATTGGGACAGTACTAAAAATTTCGAAACGTTAAAGCCTTGTTCATCAACTAGAGAACCAGAGTGTACATCTCTAAAGCACTCAATAGCTTGAATAATATCTGCAAGGTTGTTCGAGCCGCTATGACGAAATAAAGCTTCAGTTATTGCATCTTGAGCAAAAGAATCATCTTTCAATTGTTCTATATCATCTCTCTCAATAGACATTCCATTTTCGTTCATTACAAAGTTAAGTTTTAATCTTAATGGTTCTTGAGCTATTTGTTTTACTGAATCAATTTTATAAATATTGGGCCGACCAGAGCCTTCGCTATCTCTTAAGTTTTTAAGTAATCCTTTATCTAACAATGAATAAAACTGATTTTGAAAAGCTTTTTCTGCTAGCTTATTTCTATTAGCCACTACCTCACTTTTAGGGTCGATCCTAATACCGCAATTCCATTTATCATTTAATCTAATATCGTTAGAAGATACGCAATTAAAGGCCGTTGCCTCGAACCCGACAACAGTACCTGTGGTTAGTACATCTGAAACTTGTGGTGATGCCCCTAAATCAGTGAAGTAACCAGAAGCTTTGCTAGTTAACGCCACTTGCCCTAATTCATTGTAAGCCAATTCATCTCTTTCTATGAGATCCCTCAATGCTTCCTTGGCTTCTCTTTCTGTTAACCCTAAATATTCTGATATTTCTTCCGGTTTCATAGGGGACAAATGCACTAATCGAAGAACAAACTCTCGTATGAAAGGCAACCCTCGCTTCGTTATATACGAAAACCGAATGTTAAACCGATATGATGGAATTAGAAAATCAATCTCGTTGTATGGTATTTTTATTTGAGCCATTATTTCTTACCTCCTTGTCCTTTGTTGGTATTAACATTCAAAACTTTATAAACTCCCGGTGCCGCATTTAATTCAATAAAGTCTAAAACAGGTCCAAGCGGTTTATTTTTATTTTTACCACGCCACATCTGAGATGCACCAACAATAACCAACCTATCCATAGCCCTTGATAAAGCGACATTAATTCTATTAGGCAAATATAAAAAGCCTGTACTTAACTTCGGACAGCTTCGAGTAATAGAAAGTATGATTATTCGGTTTTCCTTACCTTGATAACTATCCACTGTATCTATTTTGACAAGAGCCTTAAAATCATCTTCCCACATTTGTTCTTTAAATTTTTGCCTTAAAAAGCGCTTTTGCTCTGCATAAGTACAAATAATACCAATAGCAGGTTCGCCTCCTTTAGACGTTTTAATAAGTGAGTTGGTAAGACTTTCATTATCAGCGATAGACTTTAATAGAGCGATAATTTCATCAGCTTCCGCTCTATTATAGATGTCGTAAGGACCACCTCTATCATTGCCATGATGTGACCGTTTACCCAATGGTGACGTATCAAGCCAAGTAACAATGTTTCGTAATGCATTTGGAGCATTGCTGTATATGTCAGGAATATTCCGTTTTCCAGTTGCTAATTCACCATCATAGAAGCAGGTTGAAACCAAATCACCAATTGGTTTTGCCATTCTGTATTGAGTTAATAATTGTGCACTTGCCTGCTTGCCATAATGCGACTCAAATGCTCGTGCAAAATCACTTTGTAATAACCCCTCAGAATCTTTAGACACTAGCCCTAACTTTCTTGCTAATGCTTGTTTATGTGGTTCAGAATAAAGTGGAGGTAATTGTTTATGATCACCAACTAATAAGACCCGTTTGCCCGATTGCATTGCAATCGCAAGCTCACTGGCTATTGAACGTGCTGCTTCATCAATTATCACCCAGTCATATTGATTTTCACTAATACCAATATGATGTTGGCCAATTCCAACACATGTACCTGTAACCAACTGCCTTGAACGAGCAAAAAATTCATCGTAATTCACTCTGTCTGTTGCTAAGACTTCTAGCATATCTCGCGAGATTTTGGCTAATGCACGCGCTTTTTTTGCTTCATCAGGTCTAACCGAATAGTCTTTTTGTAATTTACTCCAAACCATTTCTTTTATTTTTGATAACTCAACATCATCAATGCTGATTGAATAATCCTCTTTCAAGGTAATTCTTATCATTGACTCTAGTTCTCGGTGAGATTTTACTAAACCCTTTTTATCTTTATCATTTAGGTTGCTCCGGGCTAATGAATCAGCCAGATCACAAAGTTCATCAATTTGTTTAAATAGCCTCAACTCAACTTTAGTAATTTCTGCTAGATATTGAGGCTGTAGACCCAACGCCTGACTTAAAGCCTGGGTTCTATACGTAGCCTCAGCAGAAAACAATTCACGCTTCTCGGTGATTAGAGCATTTGAATAAACATCTTTAAGTCCATTAGACACTGCTGCTTCACGGTTACTAAATCGTACTACATCTAAATTTGTATCTAATCTCAAACAGTGTTTTCTGATCCTTTCTGCTGCGGTGTTCACCGCCTCATGAGATTGGCTTACGAGCAATATGTTATTGACCTGTTGTTTTTCAACAAGATAATGAACAAAGGCAGCAATAAATTCTGTCTTTCCTGTTCCTGGTGGACCTTGCAGCAATGACAGAGGGCCATTGTTTACCAGTTTTTGAAATGCATCTCTTTGTTGGTCATTTAAACTTATCTCATTTCCGTGTTCATCTGTTCGGTTATAGCGCTTAAAGTCATCTTCAGTAACATCTATACCGTAGCTCGTTGCATCTAATTTAGTTGATGGTTCGAAATATTCAACAAGTTCATTTATAGTACTTTCTCTAGCAAGAATCCTTTCCAATGCATTCTTTCTTTTGGTGAATGAAGCTTTATCTTGTTTAGAGCGAAAGTAAATTATATCGTTTTCATTTAGTCTGTTAGCGCTGTTTCGAAGTTTACCTAATCGAACTTCTGTTAATGTTGAAGGTTTTAATAAAACTTCACCCAATACTTGTTCATTCTCCCCTTTAACCATCAAAGCTTCTATTTCGTCTGTTTTTGAAAAAGAGGCCAGAGGATCAGATTCAGATTTATGGTGAAGCATTAATTGATCTTTGTTTTCTTTATGTTTTTGAGTTTCAATCAATTCAATATAAGGGTGTGATTCAGTTTCGGTTTCTAAAATACTTTTCCACAGTTGGTGTGTAGTGATTTCAATAGATTCATTTTTTTGGGGTACTTCTTCAACAGTATTAGTTGAATTTTCATCAGCATCTTCCGTTGGTGGAATTAATACTAAATCTACTGCTCGTTCTAACTCTTTATTATCTTCAAGCTTTTTATTTAAACTATCCAAACTTGAATATTGACCAGCTTTCACCCTAAGACCAAACGGTAATTCTAATTTCGCTGACTCTATATCTCTACGGCTAACAGAAGATCGAACTTGAGGTTTAAAGCCAATTTTAAATATACTTTGGAAAGGAATATAGATAAGTGCAACATTACCTCCTACCCCTTTAAAGACAATTCTAGCTTGATTAGGGTCTCGGTCACTTTTTTCTATATCTAGATAAAGCTTACCGTTATCCGGAAATATCTCAAGCGTTTCAAACTGCCCTTGAACAGTTATATCAATAAATTCAATTTTATTTTCAATAGAAGGTGATTTTATGGCGTTCTTAAATCGCTCTAAGCTTTTAAATCCGTATTCAAGATCATTTAACTCTAATAAAACAGCTTCCGATACAGCAGGAAGCTCTTCAGTTTGCCCCAACGGTGTTAGTCCTGATAAATCTAAACTATTTGTTGCGACCTTTTCAGAAAACTCCTCCGTTTGTTCACTCCATTTTAATCCCAATATTTCGACACATAACCTCATGACAGCATAATTATCCCTTTCAAAAGGGGTACAGCCATCAATATTGTCGGGGCTATACTTGTGGTTTTTAATGTCGTCTTGATTAAGGCTGAAGTCAGGTATATCTATTAATGAAACCGATTCAGTGGATATATCGACCAATATATTTTCTGGATGCAAATCTCCATGAGATATATGCAGTCCATGTAAATGTTCAATAGCTGAAACTAACCCATTTACCAAATTTAATCGTTCGGTGTTAGGTATTACATCTGACCATTTAACACCACTAACCTTCTCCATGACTAGAAATAAACTATCTGTTCGTGTCGCAATACCAAACTCATGAATGTTGGGTAAATATGGTGGAGATAAAGATTTTAATTTCGCAATACGTTGTAAAAAGTGAAGTGTTCTGTAACCAATGTTAATACCGCTACCTGGATTAACATTAAGCCATTCTTTAACTATTAGACCATTTGAAACATATACTTCTTTTTCATCAGTTTCTGTTATCAATTCATCTTCAGGGTATTGACGAGACACTTTAATATTATGTTTATAAGGTTCTAACTCTGTTTCATCAAAATCTAAATTTTGCTTATTTTTAGGCTCAACTGACTTTAAAGAAGAAAATAGTTCACCAGCATCTTTTAGATTTTGCTGTAAGGCTTCTCTTAATACAAGATCATACCAACATGATGATGCTTCAATTTGTTTTGGTAGATTCTCCAAGCTATTCGAGTCAATCCTTATACCTTGCATGATATGCCAAGCTAAAACAGCTAATGTGTAAACATCAATTTGAAACGGAGTTGTTTTATCGGTAACTGGCATACCAAAAGGTGTTGAACCATTGTTTACTGACAAGATATCCCGGTAATCACCAACTGTCCCTAAAGGCTGATGATAAGCAGAAATAAAATTTGAAAGAGCTATTTCTTTTGATGGTGAAATCCAAATACTATGATCACCTAAGTCACGATGAGCAATATTCAATTTATGTAAATCTGCAAATTTAGCAAATAACAATTTAACTAGTGTAAGTCGGTCAACTTCTGTAAAAGAAACACCAAACTTACCAATAAATTCATTAAAACGAACATGGCTAGGTGGTAACTCATATAATTCAGAATACTGAGCTGTTACTTCATCTTTCTGAACACTAGTTAATGAAGTTAAACAATATTTATAAAGATCATAATTTAAGCTTTTAATTGATCCTAAAACTTCACGTTCACGAGATACAATCTCAAACCGTCCTTCTGGTGTTTTAGCTTTTCGCCCCGTAACCTTATTAAAGTCCCATAACCTTAATAATGCTTCATCTTTATTCGAAGCTTCAGATACGGCTGAAAACTCTTTATAAATACCATTAGGGTGAGGAAAAACCTCTTCTATAGCCTTATATCCATTGATAATTATATGTTTAGGGGCTGCATTTCTTCGATCTAGTAATTTTTCAAATATATGAAAATCATTATTTAAAACTTTAGAGTCAGGGTGTGGCTTAAATTTCTTATTAAATTGATGCTCATTTTTAAAATTTAGAAAATCTTGCAGTGAAATGGTATGTTCTTTATCTGTATCCGGTAATTTATCAAAGCCAGCATTTCCCGTCATAACTACTAAGAAATGAACAAAAGGTACTCGTCCTTTATTAGAAAACTGGTTTTTGTAGGTCCTTAACTTTTTTTCTAGTAAGAATTTTTTATTGCGGGTAACACTAACGGGTGAACGTCCCATCTCTTGATCATTCTTAAACCACTTATCGCCATGAGCAGTTATCTCTCCTCGATTCCAGTCTTTAAGCTCTATTATCAAAACATTACAATGGGTAACAATAACGAGGTCAAATTCTCCTTCTTTTCCTTTGTCAACAAACCGAAAGCCCGCATAACCTTTCCAGGGAAATATACTATTCCCCTTTATTTGGCTCAACTGTTCCTTAAATGAACCTTGCGTTACTTTGTTGGTTTTATTCTTTTTATTATCAGTAAAATGCTTTTCTATTCTTTCAATTGCATCTACTTCATGGGCTAATAAGCCACCTTCCCATAGCTCGATTTCCAAATCGTACTCCTAATAATCCTAATTTGTTACTTCATCAAGCGACAGTGCCACTGCCACTCTTATTAATTTATATCTTTAATAGCTCTACCAAACACATTTTGAAATTTTTGGACTTTTTCGCAAAGCCATTGATGATAATCTTCCCAACTATCCTGATTATTCAATTCGCCATTTCTAGATAATTTAATTCTACTAGCCTTACCTTCAGGCAAAGGTTTCCATTCTAACTTTTCGCCTAGCTGACTTTCAATCTCATCTTTTTTAGCTTCCAACCCGTCATAAAGTTCTTTTGAATCAGAAATATATATCTCACAACCTAATTGATTAGTTTGGCTATTAACCGTCAAACCAATATGAGCATTAGATGTTCCAATACTTATGTCATGCCAATGCTGAGGCCGAGCTTTTCGAAGCTTAATCTGATGCTTATTATCTTGAACATATTCTTTTAACTTGGTCCAAAACTCTAATTGAAGCATTTTAGTAGAAGACAATTCTGACGATGTGGAAGTAGACTTTTTAACTGCTTTTGCCCAATCATTCGGTTGAGCAATAATATTGAATTTCGGTGCGCATGATGAATCACCGATCTGCCAAACTTCCATTTGAATAGCGAAAATATTAATCTTTTGATCTGTATGTTCATTAAGCCAATCAATAGCTTGTTTATGTTCATCCCTAACGCTTTTTACAATCCAGATAATAAATTCAGCATCAAAGCCTGAAGCATAAGTAATGATCTTACCTAAATGATCATGATCAGTTGCTTCTAGCTGGTTTTCTATCACTATTTTTCGATCTGTGTTTGTTTCTTCGGCAAGAATATCAACATTAAACTTACCAACACTGGCTTCGGTTTGAATTAGGCTAATATCAATACCAATCTCATCACTCAACAACTCAAGATTTTCTTCTTTAGCTAGCCAATTAGTGAAATCAAGAGCCTCATGCTTCCAAACTTCTCGCAAATCTACTTTTTTTAGTTTTGATAGTTTCATTTTAAATCCGTTTTCTTAAAGTGGGCTTTAATTAGCTCCAAATTCTTTTCAGCGTCTTTAGTTCTATGAATCATTCGATGACAGTTAGAACAAACCAGCATTAAATCTTTTAATTCTGTTGGTGTATTTGGCTCTAGCTTCGCTAAAGGAATGGTATGGTGAACTTCAATATAATCTTTAGCTAATTGAATTGGATAATGATCTTCAAAGTCCCAGTTACAGATTTCACAATGTAAAGAAGAGTGATTAATTTTGAAGTCATCTATTTTTAGTTGTCTAAGATCTGATGAACGCTCTCTTTGATAATGTGTAACTAGTTTTTTCTTACCTTCAATAGCTTTATGGGGTGATGTTAATAACGATAACTCATCATCAGATTGATTAACTCCCCACAGGTCAAGTAAGTGCTCGCCTCTATTTTCTTCTATTTTAAAAATAGTTCCTGTCGGATTAGTAATAATCCGGTGCCCATTAATAATTGAGTCTAATTTAAGTGTTTCGCGCGTAAGCATTCCTGTAGATTCAGATAACCGCGTCTCTAATATCTTAATACCAACTTTTAATTCTTCAGGACTTGGTATAGATTCATCTTTTGACCATAAACCATTCCCGAGCAAATCTGGAAACTTTATATCTTGTAACGGAATTGGGGCTTCTACTATCTGCCCAATTGCCACAAGACCAGGATTTTTGTGAGCACGCCACAAAAACACATAATCCCCCACATTAACATCCTGTCTATGATTAGGGCTATTCCAGTAGATATAGGGGTGTGTAGCCAGGTATGAATCTATATCGTATGTTTTAGGGTTCCCTTGGTAAATCCAATAATTCATTCGCTAAATCCATGTCTTTTTTTATTATTCATAATAATTTTAGTTTTATAATTCATTACGTCTAGTAATTTAAAATAACTACGTTGTAGGAAATAACATTCTTTTACTCTTAATTTGTTCTTCCATAATAAGACCATTATCAACTAAGACATTAGTGATAATTGAACCATATGTACGACCATTTAACTCAAGTGATTTGTACAAATTCTTTCTTTCAATACCTGGTTCAGCCGTAACCTTTTTAATTACTTTTTCTAAGTCAGTTAATCGCTCATCCAGATATACGAAAGATTTAGGCTTGTTAAAAGTTTCTCGGTAATGCTGAATCATTTTCTTATAGTCATTGATTTTCCAGAAATCAAAATGTGCTTTTATTGGTTGGTAGTGCCATTCAACAAAATCACTTTCTTCTGTTTCTTCGCTTAAAAATAACGTTTTATTATTAGAATATAATTGACACTGTTTAAAAAAAACTTGCTTTAATAATGGTAATTTTTTTATTGTTTGCTCACGATATTTTGGCTTCCTATCGTCATTGTTACCTTCAAAATCATTTTTATCATCAATCTCTTTTATTTTTGAATTAAGTAGCGCCAATTCTTTAAACAATTCACTTTCTGAAATTTTTTTCAATTCAATAATTTTTTCAGGGTTAGAAAATGTATCAAAACCAACGTTAATTCCTGCATCTGAAAATAGGTCATGTAGTTCATGATCAAATGGTGCCCCATCAGAATCTTCACCCAAATTTTCTACTTCAACATGCAATGTTTTATTAGGCTTACCGTAAAATACATCTAACAGTTTACTTAGAAAAACAGTAATCGTTTCTTCAATATTTTCGATAGTGAAATCAAGCTCAAAAATACAATATTCTTCTTTTTCCCACTCACCCAAAGTAAACTCTTTAGGTACGCAAACCTCTGCCTCGTTTAGTAACCACAATGGTTCATGTTCAAATGGGTAAGTAAACCATACTTGTCCTTCCCCCATTCCAGTTGTCGGGGCAACTTGAATGGAAGCCTCCATGCTTTCTCCATCTACTCCCTCTTTATAAATTTCAAACATATTTGTTTGTAAACTGTTATCAATTATTGCTTTTTTTATCTCTTTATAATGTAGATTTTCCATCATCTTATTTCCTTATATTAATTAAGCTGCAACAACTGAAATTTCACTACCTGATTTTCCTGATTTAACGTCAACCCTAAGCCCCATTTGGCTTTTTAATTCAGTAACATGTGAAATTATGCCAATCATACGCCCAGAGGATTGAAGATCTATTAAGGTGCGTACAGCTAAATCAAGTGATTCAGGATCTAAGCTACCAAAGCCTTCATCGATAAACAGAGTATCTAGCTTAATGCCACCAGAGTATGATTGAACAACGTCTGATAATCCTAGGGCTAATGACAAAGCAGCCATAAATGACTCACCACCGGATAGTGTTGCAACTGGGCGAGACTTTCCAGTGTAGGAATCGTCTACTTCTAACTCTAATCCTGACGCCTTGTTACCTTTGGCTCGTTCTTCTTTACGTATTAGCTGATATCGCCCTTTACTCATTAATAAAAGTCGTTGAGAGGCTTGAATTAAGACATCATCCAATAAAACACTAAGTACAAATCGTTGAAGACTAACTTTATCTCCAGTGAGGCCGTTAGATACTTCATATAACGTACCTACGGTTTTATACTGTTTTTCCAGTTCTTCATTCTTTTTATGTGCTTCTACTAATTTTTTCTGTACAGAAACTAGCTGGTTTTTGCGCTCTTCCAATTCTCGCCATGTATCATCTTTAACTTTAAAGGCTAGATTGGCTTGTTCAAGATCTTCTTTTATTGCTTCAAGCTCTGGTTTACTCTTGCCCTTCAACTCAGCTTCAAGTTGTGATTTTGCACCAATTAAAGTATCAAGCTTCGTTTTAAACTCTTCAATTGTTGAATTAATAAGGGTCTGTTCATCCTCACTAAGTAATGCTTTTGCAAATTCCTTTTCGTCACCGAAAGTGCTTGCTGCCATAGCTTTATTCCAAGCTGTAATAGCGGTTACATCCTCTTTTTCAATTTCACTTAATTGAATGACTAATGCCTTATTATTAGCACCAGTTTTATCAAATGATGACTGATCAGTCTCTTTAGCTTCTCTAGTTGAAATTAAGGTGTCATTTAAC
>Ga0209396_1004556_pt1 | contig 13425 bp, 14 predicted proteins | sample GOMGulsemesocosm_6_FD_184638 | JGI IMG/M metagenome (GOLD analysis project Ga0209396, IMG submission 184638) | Methane-oxidizing microbial communities from mesocosms in the Gulf of Mexico - GOM8C Gulf of Mexico (SPAdes) (version 2) | ecosystem: Environmental > Aquatic > Marine > Cold seeps...
CTACTTAATAGTAATAGACTTTTGAATTTGGATTGCCCCTGCCTAGACTGCTGTTGAACCCAGCGCTTTTTATCTTCTGAAAGATCATTTATTTCTTTATTATGCTCACAATAAACAGATAATACATTCAACATATTATCAAGTGCTTTGGTAACAGACTTATTATCCGCCCCTCTTGACGTTGAATAGACCCTTTCAGCAATCCTCATTTTCATTTGTGAATTTCGGCTTGCCAAGCTATATGTCGAATCATTGAGTAATGGACTATAAGTATCAGCAAGTGAGATAGCATTTTCAGATAATGCTGCCAATGCATCTTTTTTACTACTTAGCTCTTTCTCAAGAGTTCTTTCCCCTTGGGTCAGAGTAATAGTCAAAAAGGGGTTAGATAGCCCTTTTTTAAGCATTTTGCTGATTTTTTCTTCCTGCAATTGTGGAAGAATCATCGCAACATAAACACCTTTAGTTCCGGTACTAGTTTCTCTTGAATCAAAAAAGTAAATAATAGGTTTAACTGGAACTCGACCCGAACCTAGAGAGGGTTTCATTTTTACATAGGGATACTTTTTTAAAACCCCAGTCTTAATGATCACTTTTTCTAATGATTCATATAAACCTTGAATATCTTCATTAGAACGAGTGTCATTAGCCAAACGATATTCTTCATGGTTGCTAATAAAGTTATTTACACATTTTGAAATTTTATTCACATCTCTATCCTAATAAAAATCTCAGCGCCTACGTACCCAATCTTGCACATCAGTTAACCGCCAACCTACGTTGCTCGCGGTTAAAGGCTCCCGCGCTGGAAATTTTCACTTGCTAATTATTTTTTCCCTGCATATTTAGGATTGTTATAAAGCACAATATGAGCAATTAACCCTATAATAAAACCATTTATTGTAGGTGAAGCTATCATATAAGAATAATCATGGCTTTCTTTGAATATTTCCCATATAGAGTTAGCAATTTCTAGTATCGCAATTACCCACATAAAAGCCAATGTTATTAAAAAGACTTTTCCCCAGTCACTGCCGTGGGTATTTTGTCTTGCAATAATACTTCTAAAAATAACTACGGTTACAATTATCGAAAAAACAAAACCGCTGACACTATTATCTATAAAACCCATTTAACACATTCCCTCTAAATAGTTATAAGCCGAAACGACTTCTTTAAATTTTCCTAATCCATTCTTGTATATCTGATAATCGCCAACCGACACTACTGGTGCTTAGTGCAATACGAGCAGGAAATTTTCCTGAACGCTCTAAACGCCAAAGGGTAGTTCTTGATAACCCAGTAAGTGTTTGAACTTCTTTCGAGCGAACAATTTTATCTTGAGTTGAGTCGAAATTTTGTTGCCTTTTTGGGGGATTGATAACAGGTTCAACAGTTTGAACTTTACCGAGTAGGTAATTAAGCAATTGAAATCCAAAAAATTCAGTTTGTTTTTCGGTAACTTGAATAAATTCGATTTGATGATTGGTCTGTAACTTGGTTATTTCAGCTAACGGACACCGCAAAAATAGTGAAGCTTCAGTAGGTGTGAATCGCTGATACATAGCGATCCCCATACTATCGGCTAGTTCACATAAATTGGGTGTAAACGGCTTATCCATTTAGTTGTTATGATCCTATCGTTACAATTCTAGTTTTTACTTAATTCAAGTGAAGCGAATGTTATTGATTTTCTGTCAATTAGCATACAAAATAAATCATAAGATCACTAGAGAATAGTTTACATGACATTTGCAGCTCATCTATCAAAATTAAATGAAAGCTCGCTTGAAGCGCGAGTAAATAATTTTCGTGTCGCTTTTGCTGCTTATCGTGATATTCAAACTAGCCAATCAGTTCACAAACAAACTGATATGCAAGATACCCTAGGCACAACCGATGAGCTTAACCAAGCAAATAACATTATCAAGAATAGTCTCGATATTGCTGTAAAAAATTTTAGTAAAAGCGACTTGCAAAAAGCTCAACAGCAAGGACTACTTTCAGATTTTGAAACTAAAAATATTGATGCTATTTCCATGGGTAAAGACTTAACATCATCAAACGAACAAGATATTCAAGAAAACAAAGATCGTATTGCTCAAGCTCGTGTAGCAATGAGCGATAAAAAGAAAGATAAAAGCAAAGATAAGTCTAGAGATAGATAGGAGTATTAAGAACAAACAACAGTCGTTTATTCTTTTAATTCGTTTAATCGTTTATATACCTCGACTAGTCCGAGTATTAAGCCAAAACTAACCTTTAACTATCACACTTATCAGGCAAACTATCACGTTTATCAGGGCTAAAATCACACTTTTTAGATAACAAATCACATATTTCAGGCTCTATAATTTAACTATCACAAAATTTGCTTTTATGTGATATTTCAATAAGCTGACATAGTAGCTAATTTTTATATCCTCTTAATATTAACTATATGCCGCATCAAGAAATTACCCTAATCGACTGAAATAAGTCACTTGTTAGATCTAACGAATCGACGTCAGCAACTTATACTTTAACGCCCGATGCTCATAGAATACTCTCTGTTGCCATTTCGGTAATCGCACAAAATGATCAGCGCTTTATTACTTTTAGAATCTATGTAAAACAACTTATTGAGTTTTATCCGGCATTAAAAACGGATAAAAATGCCATTGCACGCATCGATAAAGCAACAGATTCGTTAATGCGCTCTTACATAAAGATTAAGCAACCTAATGGCTGGCTGAAAAGGCATTTAATTCACTCATGCCAGTTTGTTAATAACAATGGTTATGCTTACGTTGATATTAAGCTTAATGATGAAATGCTACCGCATTTAATTAAGGTTACAGGTTCTTACTCTGCACCTAAGCTAAGTAACTATAAATTTTTAAAGAAAGACCAACATTTTAAGTTACATGCGTTTCTTTACTCATTCCTTTATCGTTGAAAAACAGGGGTGGTAAGTATTAACCAGCTTAGAGAGCTACTGGACATAGATAAGAAAAAGTATCAATTAATAGGTCACCTAAAAAGCAGGCTATTAGTGCCTTCAATCGAATTTATTAATAAGGTAACTGATATTACTGTAACGATAAAAGACGTTAAGCATGGTAGAAAAATCGGTTGATTTACATTTATCATTACCAAAAAAATAAAAATTATCGAGTCTAAAGCTTGTGAAACTATCCTTATTTCAAATAAAAAAGTATCAACTCTTGCAGAAAAGTTTATCGCCTTGGGAATGTCTCAAACTGAATATAGCAAGCTTGAAAGTAGTCATTGAGAGCAGTATTTAACTCAGTTAATTACATATGTTCAATACAAAAGTACCAAAACCACAATAGAGTCAGTAAAGAGCTATTTATTTGGTATTTTAAAGAAAAAACCAGTAATTGAAGATTTGCTAACACCTAATTGTATTGTTAAGAAAAAACAGGTTAAACAAGCTCAATTAAACTTTCAGTTAGACGTTGAAGAAAAAGAACAACAAAAAAAGCAAAACCAACAAGCAGATAAATTAAATGCAGAGATTGAAAGCTACCTAAGCAAATTATGTGATGATGAGTTACAACAAATTGAAGCGGCATTTAATAGCTCAATATTCGCTAGTGGTTTAAAGTTTGGCCAACAAAAAGTTGATTTAAGTAAATGAATAGTAAAAGCAAGTTTCTACAGTTTTGTGTACAAAAAATTTATTTTTTGAGGCTAGTTCTAGCTCCATAGTAAAAATTTAAAAGACCTCATTCAAAAGAGGTGTTCAAATTTTTTATACAAGCTCATTTTATTAAGCTATTTCTGACATTAAAGCGATAGTTTTATTAATATTTTAGATCTATTTTAAGCTTAAATTTTGAGTGTTTTTTTAAATTTTGAAAATTTAAGTATTTGAATATAATTAAAGTATGCACTTATTATGGTTATGAATTATTTTATTTCATACCTAAACAATTATGAGCACAACAGATAAATTTCTCACCGAAATTCAAATAACCATTTTTAATAGCTGAATAGCTATTTGAAAAAAACATCAACAATGAGTTGATCGCGCGAAGCTATATTATGATTTGGTTCCGCTGACTGAGCATGAGCTTGAAACAATAGTGGAATGTATACGAATACTGAGCCGACATAATGATAGATAAGTTTAATAGGTATTAAAGATTGAATACATTGTTAGTTCTTTAGTGGCGTTTGTTAGCTAAATAACAACAACCGTAAGGAACCCTCATAAAGACTAATATAGCTGATTACAAAATAACGCTAATTACATGAAAAATAAGAGACAAAAGTTACTTAAAGTGATTAGACATTCTTCTATTTTCAGGCGGCCATGAAGAATAAAATTAAAACTATTTATCAAAAAAATAAACCGATATATACCGCTAAGAGCTTTAAATCGTCATGGCTATATTGTTGCATCATCATGAAGCGGTAAAAGTGAACTAATTAAGTTACTGATATATCGTGAACTGATAAAGAAGCAAGTCAAGGCAGCAATTATTGTAATTGACCCTCATGGCGATATGGTGGAAGAAATAGCGCACTTTAGTGAGTTTAGCCAACCCAAGTTTGCCTCTCGTTTAGTTTACATCGACCCTAGTCTCAAGCAAGGATATTCACCTAGTATTAATCCATTTGAATTAACCGATCATAGTGAGCAAAACATTGCATTAATGACACAAGAGCTAAAAAGTATCATCAAAGTTCTATTACAAGGGCTTGGGCAATGACAATGAGCAGGACAAGGATCAAGTACTACGAATCAGATGGATGCATTATTAAGCCCATGTATATCAACGCTATTGAGAAAGAAAAATAGCTCCTTTACCGAGTTACAACGTTTTATGGATGACTACAATAATGCTGATTTAGTTACCTTAGGCCAACAATCACCAAATCCACAGCATAAGTTGTTATTCCGACATAAGTTTGCCAGCTCACTATTTAGCGCTACCAAACACGGTATATATACAAGGATGCAGGTGATACTAAATGATCCCACATTCCAAAACCTCATTTCAAATAATACCACTATTAAGCTAGAGCAACTGATTGAGCAAAGAAAAATTATATTGTTTAAATTGTCGCTTGGTCACTCATGAAGTGAGAGCATTCAATCTTATGGTCGTTTTATTGTTGGCCTATTGCGTATTATCGCTTTTCAGCGCAGCAGTACACCAATGCATTTAAGAACCCCAACATATGTATTTATAGATGAGTTCCAAAATTTTATATCTGACGATATTGAAAAGGCATTAACGCAGCTGAGAAAATATGGCTTACACCTTATTTTGTCTAATCAATATATATGACAAGGCATAACAGCTTCATTACAAAAAGCCTTATTTGCTTCAGGTGTTAAAATTTCTGGCAAGAATGAAAAAAAGAGCTTAACAACCATAGCTAATGAAATGGATTTAACAGTTGATGAGCTTAAAAATTTAAGCGTAGGTCAATTTTATATTCAAACTTGAAACTATGCTCCGCTAAAAATTAATACTCCTAAATATTTATTAGGTAACCACCATGCTATGAATACAAATGCATGGCATCACTTGGTAATGCTTAATTTGAAAAAATACTACGCCAAACTAGTACTTACAGAAAATGAATATATGAAGGACGTTATTAGTCAAAGTACAACCTATTTATGAGATAAAGATGGTAAAGATTTAACTAATTTACATGCTAAATATTGAGAAAAATGAGACTAACCGAAAAACAGCTGGTTATTTTAGAAGCATTAGCACGCTTTAAATTTCTCACTACTAAACAGTTACAAATAATCTTCAATGCCAAAAATACCAGCGCCATTAATACGGCTATTAGAAACTTAAAATGTATGAAATATTCACCAATCAAAAGTATCGATTTTGGTATAGCACCTTGAGTTGGCAGACTAGCTAAAATTCATTATTTAGGCACATCTTGAATTAAGTTACTTACTGAGCAGTTACAGTACTCACCAACCAGAATACAAGCACCTAAAAATAGAAATAGTTTCTTTCAACGCGACTATTATCATCGAGTGGCAACAATTACTTTTAATATTCATTTTCAAAAATGGTTAGCAAATAACGGCTATCAACTAATATTATTTAAAAGCTATTTCAACCGAAGGAAAGCTTCAAATTACCAAAAGGCAGAAACAGCTATACAGCTTTGAGATAAGTGGCTAGTGCCAGATGGCATTTGAATGTTCCATGCTAACCATAAAACGCATCTATTTGTATTTGAACAGCACAATGGTAAAGATAAGCAACGTGCTATTAAACAGATGATTAACCATAGCTATTGCTTGGTGCATTGAGCCATCTCAGAACAATTCAAATTAAAACAAGTAACCCATATATTTTATGTTTTTGAATTTAATACCTGCATGCTAGCAACAATATCGGCATTTCAAAGTAATGCCTGATTAATGAAGTTTAAAAGTTACTTTTTCTTTAAAACAGAAAAACAATTAATGCAAAACTTTGCTGAAAATTGGTTAAGCCCAACTTGAAAAATAGCATCATTCCTTACATGAAATAAGTAAATTCCGTTGTCCTTAAACCTTCAGCTTAAGGGTAACGCTATGTTTGCTTATATCTAAATAGGAGTGATCTATGAGGCATTTAACCACACCTGAATTTATAGCTTTATTCAAAGACTATCCATTTTACTCTCAAGAAGGAAATGAAGACCCCTTGGTGATAACCAAGCTGTTTGATACCTTTGGTTCAGCAACTTGGTATTTAACAGAGTACAACCCTGAAGAAAATACAGCTTTTGGTTATGTTACAGGCCTATCCCATGATGAATGGGGATATGTGTCGTTAGCTGAACTAGAAGGTATTATGTTCTCACAAGAGGTTCCAAGAATTGAGCGCGATATGTATTTTGAATCAACTAAGTTTAGTGAGTTAGGTTTAAAGGTAGGATAATAAAAAGACCAAGGAAACTTGGTCTTTTTTTGGGGTTTTATGATTCAAGATCGTTTAAAAGCCTTACTAAGCTTTTACCTAATGCTGCCGCCATATTTACAGGTACTGCATTTCCTATTTGTTTGTATGACGCAGTTAAAGAACCTTGAAACTCCCAATTATCGGGAAAAGTTTGTATTCGTGCATATTCACGAACTTGTAAAGGCCTTGTCTCAATGGGGTGACAACGCTCAGTTTGCTTTTGTGCTGGTGAGGTTGTCAGTGTTAGGCTCGGTTCATATAGAGAAAGCCTCCGAGCCATTCCTGTTTTTCCCCCACCAAGGAAATAGCTACCTTTCATGTATTCACGTTGCAAGTCATCAGAAAGATCACGCCAGTAACCTCCTTGGGGTACTTGAGCCATGATTTCACGCTTTCTTTCAGGGTAAGATTGCCCTTCAGATTCAGGAACATCCGTTTCATATAATTCACCAGCGAAAAGTGCATCTTTTAGTGTCATCACCCTTTTGTATGAAGATGGCCAGTGAAATTGAGCTTTACCAGCTAGATCTTTTCTAATTCCAACTAAAATCAAGCGTTCTCTTTTTTGTGGCACCTTATAAAATATCGCTTTTATTACTCTTGGTTCGATTAATACATATCCCAATTCATCTATGACACTCTTGATTACATCAAGTGTTCTACCGTTTTCATGAGTTAATAATGCTCTTACATTTTCAGCCATGAATACTTTGGGTTGGGTTTCTTTTATAGCTCGAGCCATTTCAAAAAATAATGTACCTCTTGTATCTTCAAATCCAAGACTTTTACCGGCGTAAGAAAAAGCCTGACAAGGGAACCCACCAGTTAAAATATCAACATCTTCATCTATTTCATTAAAATCAACTTTTGATATATCACCCTCAACAACATTCCACTCAGGTCGGTTATGTCTAAGTGTTTTACAGGCATGTTTATCCAGTTCATTTAATAAAATGCTTTCAAAGCCAGCCTTTTCCATACCTAATGCAAGTCCGCCACCACCAGCGAAAAGCTCAACTAAATTATATTTTCTATTAGGCTGAATTTGATGTTCTTTATCCCACTCTGAATTAGAAAGCTTTTGCAGCTCCGGATAATGGGAAACTTCCTCTAAATTTATCAAGCCAGTGGCTTCACAAGGGACTATTTCTCCTTTTTTAATTTTAGATTCAATAGATCTCTTGGGTAATGAAAGAATATCAGCTAATAACTCTAAGCTAATCTGTTTTTCTTGTGGTTCTTGGACATCAAGCATATGACGCTTCCAACTCCTGTTATGTATAAGGTACTGGGTAAGTATACAGTCAAAAGTCAATGAGGACCAGCTTTTTCCAATAATTTATAGAAATAGATTGCTAGATGTATAAACACGATCAATAATTTTCTTTTTTCTCAGGGAGTTAATATGGAATCGTTTAATAGAGATAATTTAAAAAGAGCAATTAAAAATACAGTCGTTCGTTTATATCAAGCTCAAAATATAGAGCTAGATTTATACCGTAATACACTAGATTGCTTTTCAGCATCTTTAGATGCATTAGTTCAAGGAATAACTATGGAACAATGGCTTGCTCAAGAAAAAGAGAGGCAAGTTCAAAAAACTAAACAAAATGCTATAGGGACATTACATGAAGATATCATGGGTTCTCTTGCTGGAGTTGAAAACCTACCAGTAGGGAATTTAATTGATATTGTATGCCATGACAAAAAAATAATTGCAGAAGTAAAAAATAAACACAATACAACAAAAGGTAATCATAAAGTACAAATCTATAGAGATTTATCTCAAGCATTGCAAGGTTTGGAAGGGTATACCGCGTATTATGTAGAAATTTTACCTAAAGGGGCTAAGTCATATAATGAGCCTTTTACTCCGTCAGATAACCAAACAAGTTCTAGATTACCATTAAGAAATGACATTAGAGTTATTGATGGTAAATCTTTTTATGCTTTACTAACAGGGCAAGTGAATGCACTGGTTGAGCTATATATGAATTTACCTAAAATTGTTGCAGAGGTTATTCTTGAAGAGTTTGGCGTTAGAACCTCACCAGAACAGGTTGTTGCTTCTAATATGTTTGATTATAACTTTATTAAAGCTTATGGAAAATAAGTAGTTTAACAAGGAAGCAATTTGATAAGCAGCGAACAAATAAAATCTACTTGTAAGGAGCTCCTTAAAAAGAGCTTTTACAAGTATTTTTCTAAACCTAAAAAAGAAACAAAGCATATTATTCTAGACAGGTTATTTCCTGAAGAAAGAAGGGTTACCTCTGCTGTTACTGGTTTACAGACAAGTTTAGGAACTTATTGGGAAAAACTTAGTATAGCTCTGGCAGAAAGTAATGGGTTTTCTATTATCGATAACTCCATGTTAATGAAGCCATCTGATATTCCAGAAGAGTTATCCTCCTTGATCACACAGGTAAAAAGAGAAAGAGAAGATAATGGCGGTGAATTAGATAATTTAAAAGATGAGCTAAACTTACTTTTCCAACAAGGAGAAGTACCTCAAGTGAGCTTTGAGAGAATAACAAAAGGCAAGGGAAGTGACTTAATTCTTGAAAAAGATGGGCAAACTTACTTGATAGACACTAAAACAGTTCAAGTAAATGCTAATAGTGGAAATTCTTTTAACGAAACTCTTATTCTATGGACTGCATATTATAAGTATCAATACGGTATTGATGCTCAAAATATCCATGCAATGCTTGTCTTTCCATATAACTCTGGAAATGAGCTTGATGATAGTGCTTGGTGGAATGACTTTGGTGGTAGAGTCTCCCCATTGACTAGTCAAGATGCATTAGTTGGAAACGAGTATTGGTCGTTTTTAACCGGAAATGATAACGCTTTGAATTGCATTATTAATGCATTAAATGAGTTGGCAAATGATGAGATCTTTATTGAGTTGTACAGCCAAGTATTTGAATGCGAGAGCCACAGTGATTTAGTTAACTTTTCACTAAAGGTAAAACAAAATGCGATAGAAGAGAAGTTTAATATTGAACTAGTTTCGCCTATTAATTCTAGGTCTGTATTAAGTTGGAAGCACAATGAAGATTGCACATTTACTAGCAGGTTAAACGCATTATTTAAATCAGAATCGTTTAATTGTCCAGTATGTGAACAAGAGCTAGATTAGAGGTATTCAGGTATGGCATTCGAGTTATTTGATTTTAACAATAATCCTATTACCTTTGGTGATCTCGATAATAAAGCTTTTTGGTGTAGGCATGGAGAAAAACAAGAAGAAGCCTTTATTAAAGCGTTTACTTCTTTACAACAACAAAAAAGAGTTAAAAGTGATGAAATACTGGCTATTCATCCGAGTAAACATAGTAATCCTTATCACCCAGACCTGATAATAAACAACCAATTTATAGGTGAAGTCAAAACGAAAAACTCACCATTGTTTATGGCAAATACCTACGGTATTAATCCTCAGTTTGCTTTAACAATGGATTTAAAGGATTCGTTTAATTATGAGCGACTACTTAATAATGGAACAGATATAACTATTTATATCTGGGTTAAGTGGGAAGCAATGATTATGAAAACAAAATATAATCAATATCGTGTTAAACAATTAGCAGGAGTATGGAGAACATCATTTTCAACCTTAAGAGAGCATGAATTAAAATCTCCACCACCGATTCACTGGTACAAAGAACCATTCCGAAAACCTCCAGAATATTCAGTTTCTGATGAACAACATAACGCTTGGGTTAATGAGTTAATAAATTTTGAACCTCGGCTTTTAGATCATAATAGTCATAGTGTAAAAAATATTACTTCAAAAGGGTATTCAAACGATAAAAACCAACTTTATACAAGTGGGCATTCGTCTTGTAGTTATGTTTTTGATTTAAGTAATAGTGATGTATTCACTGAACTTTATTCAAATGTTTTAAGGTGATTTACAGCCCATTATTCTTAGCGGATAAATCTGATTTTATTTCTTCACTTAGATAACGGTAACTTTGCCCTGGACAAAAGCCGGGGTAGGTCTTTCTTAAATATTCTAGAGTAAGCGGAGTATCGTAAATATTAAGCTCTGATATTTCCATCGCAAAACATGATGTTTTATCAATTAGGTATTTTGAAATTCTTTTATTATAAGCAACATCAGCTTTCACTTGCTTCATTAACGTATCAAAATCGGAGTGATAAAAATTTTTTACAACAAAGCTACCGATTATTTTCATGACTGGTGATGAGCAGTAAATAATTATTTTGCGGCTTATGTTTGAATTATCTAAATCAGGAATTTTTCGTCTAAATTCAAATTTTTTAGTGCCATTAATTATTTCTTCGACAATTCTTGGCTGAATTGAAAGGAGGATATGTTTTTCCGCAGGCATGAATTTTCTTATTAGTTAAGTACTTCTTTGAAATGAATATTATAATTATTAGCAACGTATGGCTATCAATCAAATAAATCAATTTTACAAAGCTCTTTTAAGGGCTTTTTCTTTTAGTTGATAGAAGTTTAAAAGCCTCTTAAAACTTCAGCAATTAAAATTTATTTTGAAAATATTCTTAGGCACATATGATGAAATTACAATTTTTTCAAAATAAAGTTGAGTTCCCTCAGAGCATTGTGATTGATTTATAGGATTAATCGTCCTGTTTTATTTATTAAGTTTTTTATTATGAAAACTGAATTACAACAATATGCAGCTAACTTTGAAGCTGATGTTTTAGCGTTTAGAGACTTATCAAGTAATGAATTTATTAAGCAAATTATCGGTAATAGTTGAATTGACAATATTGATGATGAATTTGATCTTATAACTGAATATTTCAGTTGCTTAGAAATTCAACATTATAAAAATGAATATTACAGCTATTTTGAGATCTGTCTTGGTTGCGGTTGACCAAACATTTACTTGAACATAAATACCAGATGGGAAAGTGTTGAATATGTTATTAGCTGGTGAGGGGAAAGCTATAGTAAAGATTTAAGTTATCTTTATTATACTTTTGATGAAATTTATAATTTAAGTGCTTACTGTTAATTTCAATAAAATGCTCAGCAAATGCTGGGCATTTTTATTGTTACCGTTTTATCTCATTTTCTATGCTCTTACCGTACTCGTTCCAGCAAGCTGGAACATCACTTCGTGATGCTCATTATCCACGTTTTAGTTATTCCCAACGTTCGATTTTTATACTATGCTGTTGTGTAGTAGCAAGATTGCAAGTTGGTAACCAACTGTACCAGTTAATACCAATTGCCCTCTTGCTAGGGCTAGCCCTAGAACCCATAAGGGGAAGCCCCTTAACCCCGAAGTTTAGGCTGAACAGCTAAACTATTTGAGGAATAATACTCGTGGCAAATGAAAAACGACAGCGGTATTTAGATGAGTATATTGATAAACGTAAGCGTATCAATATCAGTTTATCGGCTGACGAATTTTTAAAAGTTAGTCACCTTGCCGACCTTAATCAAACCAAGCCCACTTCTTTTATAACTCAACTTGTTCAACATCACTTAAATAAATCACCATTTATTTCATCGCAACTACAAGATGAAATAAAGGAAATGAAGTTTCTATTGCGCAACGTTGCCAACAATATTAATCAAATTGCTCACCGATCAAATACCTTGAAGGTAATGGTTGATGAGCGAGATTTATTAATGGAGTTAAAAAAACTGGAAGATGATATTGCTGCTTTTATTCACAAGGAAGCAGATAAGTGATCATTAAATCAATGAGCCGGAAGCATCGAACATTTTCTCAGCTTTATAATTACATGCGTGATGGTTCGTCACGTAACAGCGAATATGACTACTTTTCACATAACGTATATTCGCGTAAAGATATGGATATAGTTGCAGAGTTTGTTGCCAACTCTCGCAAGGTAAAAGCACGTAAAAACGGTAATTATCTTTTCCATGAAGTGATTGCTATTACTAAATCAAAGCAATTAACACTTGAGCAAGAAAAAGAGCGGCTATTTGATATTGTTCGGAACTATGTGGGGATGCGATGTAAGCAAAACTTAGTTGTTGGTTACTTGCATGATGAAAAAGACAACAATGTGCATTTTCATCTGATGATAAGCAGTAACGAACTGGATGCTTATAAAAATCAAAGATTAACAAAATTTGATTTTGACAAAGCTAAAAAACAGCTAGAGCGCTACGTAGTTGAAAAACATCCTGAGCTTGAGCAAGGAATTATTATTAACGCCAAAAAAGAGCAGAAGAAAAGCAGACAATCAAATAAAGCAGCAGAGGTGAAGCGCAAAGGAGGCCGTTTAGAGAAAAAAGAAAATATGATCAAAATATTAAGTGAAATATTCAGTAAAAGTAGTTCAATGGATGACTACTTTAAACATTTAAATAGCCAAGATATTGAAATGTATAACCGTGGTAGTGCTATTGGCTTTTTGAATAAAGCTGATGGCAAAAAATATCGTTTAAAAACGCTGGCGTTGGAAAATGAATTCAAGCAAATAGATGAATTGATTAATTCAG
>Ga0209396_1004558_pt1 | contig 13419 bp, 9 predicted proteins | sample GOMGulsemesocosm_6_FD_184638 | JGI IMG/M metagenome (GOLD analysis project Ga0209396, IMG submission 184638) | Methane-oxidizing microbial communities from mesocosms in the Gulf of Mexico - GOM8C Gulf of Mexico (SPAdes) (version 2) | ecosystem: Environmental > Aquatic > Marine > Cold seeps...
CCATGAACATCCAGCAAGGCGACGATAATTATTTAAACTGGATCACCGAGTCTTTGAAATAGTTGTTATGAAAAAAATTGCACTACTTTTTTGGTTAGTTTTAACCAGTATCTTTTGGCAAGTACCTGGCGTTCACGCTCAAGATTCAATTTTTGATACCTCATCATCTTCATTATTTAGTAACGATGATGAATTCCTTAGCGTTGATGAAGCCTTTGAATTTAACTTCTATCAAAAAAATGATCAGTTAGAAGTTACATTTAAAATAGCTGAAGGCTATTATTTGTATCGACATCAATTTAAATTCAGTGTCGAAAATGCTGAAATAATTCCCGTCGAATTACCCGTTGGCGAAGATCATGAAGATGAATTTTTTGGTATCCAACAAATATTTACAGAGCAATTAGCTTTTGTTATTAAGCTAACGAAAGTTGATAAAAACGCGAGCATAAAGATTCGCTACCAAGGTTGTGCAGCGAAAGGGCTATGTTTTCCGCCGAAAAGAAAAACTGTAGAATTATCCAAAATTACCCCGCAAGAAACAGCAGTTTCAAACAACATACTGACGGCTATTAACGGTTCAGCACAATTTAATTCAGAAGCCATCAGTGAGCAACACCAGCTAGCAGACATGTTAAAAGGTGACAGCCTTTGGTTAACTCTTATCGCGTTTTTTGTTGGTGGTTTATTGCTTTCATTTACCCCTTGCGTATTTCCTATGTATCCTATTTTAACCGGGATTATAGTTGGTCAAGGTGACAAGTTATCAACAGCAAAAGCCTTTCGTTTATCTTTCGCCTACGTTCAAGGTATGGCTATTACCTACACATTTTTAGGGATTGTTGTTGCACTAGCTGGCGCGCAATTTCAAGCTATGTTCCAGCACCCAGCAGTATTGATAGCATTAAGTATCTTATTTATCTTCTTAGCATTATCTATGTTTGGCGCGTTTAACCTTGCATTACCTAGCAGCTGGCAAAACAAACTTAATAATATCAGCAATAGTCAAAAAGGCGGTTCATATTTGGGTGTGGTGGTTATGGGGGCAATTTCTGGTTTGGTTGCCTCGCCTTGCACTACAGCACCATTAACCGGAGCTTTATTATATATTTCGCAGTCTGGTGATATTTGGCTAGGGGCTTCAGCTTTATATGCACTCAGTTTAGGTATGGGTTTACCGTTACTTGTACTTGGTAGTTCTGGTGGTAAATTATTACCTAAAGCAGGAACTTGGATGACAGTAATTAAGAATATATTTGGCTTATTACTTCTTGCCGTGCCTATATTTTTAATGGAACGATTTCTTCCAGTGCTGGTTACCCAGATCCTATGGACTATATTAGTTCTGGCAAGTGCAGGATATTTTTATACGGTTAATCAACAAACGCAAAACAACTTTTGGTTTGGGGTTAGAAGTATCGTTATCTTTATGATGATATTTTTTGGTGCAAACCAAGTTTATCAATTAATCAATCCAGCGTTACCTATAGCAACAACTGTGGAAACATCACAGCAACAACACTTTATAAAGGTAAAAACCGTTGCGGAGCTGACACAAGCGGTTGAAGAAGCCAATTCGCAAGGAAAAACGGTGATGGTAGATTTATATGCAGACTGGTGTGTTGCTTGTAAAGAGTTTGAAGAATACACCTTCAATGAACCTCAGGTGCAAAAAGCTTTACACAACACAGTACTTATTCAAGTTGATATGACTGAGTTTGATTCGCCAAACAATGCTGAGTTTGCTAAGAAGTATCAAGTATTAGGTTTACCTTCAATATTGTTTTTCGACAAAACGAGTAAAGAGTTGACTCAACAGCGCGTTACAGGCTTTATGGGTGCGGAGCAATTTACTCAACACCTTAAGAGTATCTTCTAGTAGCGGACAATAGTACTTTTATCTTCAGCACTTTTATCTACTGATTAGATGTAGCTTAAAGTGCTGAGGTTTTCCAATACCCATCAACGACTTTACTCTCTAAGAATTCAAAAAGTTCATCCTCAGGAATAGGCCTAGAAAAATAATATCCTTGAATAATGTCACAGTCATTTTCGGTTAAACTTCTTAATTGCGCACTGGTTTCAACTCCTTCAGCAATCACTTGTAGGCCTAGGTTTTTAACCATTGCAATTGTCGACATAATAATTTGATAATCGGACCTATTTTCTAACATACCAAAAACAAAACTTTTATCGATTTTAATGACATCAACAGGCATTTTTTTCAAATAAGCTAATGATGAATACCCCGTACCGAAATCATCAATAGCAAAGCTAAAACCTATGACTTTTAACTCATTCATCATATCAATGGCATTATCAATATTTTTAACTAACGTTTGCTCTGTTAGCTCTAATTCAAAGTGCTTAGCATCTAGTGAAAATTCTTTGAGCAACCCTTGTATGTAGTCAACTAAGTACTTATCAGTAAATTGCCCTGCAGATAAGTTTATCGCAATACGAACATCTGTTAACCCATGTTTGATAAAGTCTTCACATAGTTCAAAACAGCGTCTGATCACCCAGTAGCCAAGCTCGATCATGTGCTCTGAATTCTCTAAAATAGGGATAAAATCCTCAGGAGAAACCATGCCTCGCTCAGGGTGCTGCCATCGTAACAATGCTTCAAAGCCATAAAGCTTTTTCGTTTTTGCATCAAGTTGAGGCTGTAAACTTAAACTGAACTGCTTTTTGGCTAAGGCTTGTCTAACTTCACCTTCCATCATTACACGCTGAGCGACCTTCTCATACATAGATTCATGGTAAATATGATATTGAGCACCGCCATCATCTTTAGCCTCATACATAGCTATATCAGCATGGCTAATTAAATTTTCCGCCTTAACAACTTCATCTTCGGCAAAAGCAATACCGATACTTGTACTTACGTAAAATAGACTAGAGTTAATTTTTATCGGCTCTTTAAAAGAATCAAGGATTTCTTTAGCGACTTGTTCAGCTTCTTGATGTTCATCAATGTGCCCTAATACCACAACAAATTCATCGCCACCAAAACGACATGCCAAATCAATCTGTCGAATACTTGAACGTAACCGATTAGCAGCTTGGATCAAAAGCTTGTCACCGTCAGTATGACCGTGACTATCATTCACTTTTTTAAAGTCATCTAGGTCAAGAAATAAGACAGCTAATTTGCCATTACTTCGTGATAAGTTCATCACTGCCTTGCGTAAATGAAAGTTCAACATGTTGCGATTAGGCAAACCTGTTAACAAGTCGTACATGGCAATATTTTCTAATTCTTTGGTTTTTTGTTCAACTTCAATATTTAACTGTTCCAATTCAAAACTTAGATCGGTTGTTGCCCCAGCTAGAATGTCCAATTCGTCGACAAATGTGCCTTTTCGTTTAATTTTTACTTGCCTAAATTGATCAAACTCTTTCTTTGCAAGCAAAGGTAAAACATTCGATAATACCAATAAACGACGAGTTAATGGGCTTGCAACAAAATGTACAACTATCGCTAAAGCAACAAGTATCAGCAAAGCAAAAGCTAAAAATTGTTGGCGATTTTTCTGGTGTTTAAGCGTGAAAATAGTGACATCATCGATCAACGCTAGGTAATACCCTTTTTCGTTTGTATTGGCTAACGGGATTAAGTTTATTAAGTAGCTACTATCATTTACGCCAACTTCTATACCTTGTGTTTTTAAACTATTAATTGGCACTACATTTGGGTTACTCTGAAAAAACTGGCTAACAAGTTGTGTATCCGACGAGGAAAGAATGTTCGCATCGGCGAGCGTTAAACTTGCTTTGCTAGATGAATCGCTTTGTTTTTTTGATAAAGGGAAACTAAGAATAGCAATTTCATTTTCAAGAGCTTGGTTAATTGAATAAATCATGTCAACTAAAGAAACCGCCATTGCAACTATTGCCATATCACCTTTACCGTTTAAAACAGGAACGGCGATCAACTGAAAGCATTGCTCATTACAATATAATTGAAACACGGGTTGTTGAAGATCTTTTACTTGTTGAATACTTTTTCTAACAAATTCAGGGATGGGATTAGACAAATATAAACTTTTATTTTCTGCTGAAACAATCCACACACTTTCAACATTTTGATTCATTTGCAAAGTATCGAATTGAGCAGAAAACTCCTGCACGAGCACATCAAAGCTTTTTTGCTCCTTCAAGCGAACAATATCTGAAAATGATTCAAGCCAATTGCGTCGCTGCTCACGTAACACCTCATTCTGAACAAAAAACTGAGCGTTACCTTTTCGTAATATGTCGCTTTGATATTGTGTGAACTCTTGATTTAATTGCGTTATAGATAAGAAGGAAAAAACGGTACTTAATAACAATAAAGCACCGACAACTAAAAGTAATAATTTAACAGGAACACTAACAAATCTTTTTTTCATCAGTTAAAACCAGTACATTAATTGTATAGCCCACACTTTCCAATGTTCTTTGTTCACTTGTGGGTTAGGTAAAACTATCGGGTTAAGACGTGCAGCACCTTTCATCCAATGGTGTTCAGCATTAATCTGTAGATTGTTAGAAAATTTATATGAAAAACCAAGCATTGCATCATTTTGAAAACCAAAATAATTTGGTACGGTTCCAAAACTTCTCTCTTCTAATTGATGACCTTTTTTGTCATCTTTATTTGAATAAAATTTTTCATAGCGTAAGAGCATTGTTAATTCTTGATTTACCTTATACCGCGTCTGAAAAGAACCACCTTGTGCTATGTTATCTTGATGAAATTGTGGAGCATAAAAACCTTCATTTAAAAATCTTGACTGCAAAAATTCGGTAGTAAATTCCCAGTTCTCTCCCTCATAAACAGCATTAACCGTATATAATTGAAGTTCAAAATGACCATCAACAAATGCATCAATTGCTTCTCCATCATAGTTAAACTCAGAATCAAGTAAACTTAGACCAAATCGCCATTGCGAAAACATTGGTCGCCAGTAGATACTTGCCTGAGTATCAAGCTCGTGTTTAATATCCCCTTGCGCAAACTCACTAATGAACACTTCAGCATCATCACTACTAATAGTGCTTTTACCTCGACTAAGGTTAAAGTCAAATTCACCATAATGATCATTATTGTAAGTTAACTTTATCGCTCCGCCATCACCTCCAACCGAAATATCACGAAAGCCATCAAAATAAACACCTTGTGGCAAAATAATAGAAGGACGAGTAAATGGAATATCCCAAGTGCTAGAATGCAACCAATGTATATTTTTAAAACGTCCAAGAAAAACGTTAGCTTGCCATTCTTCAGAGCTATAAGCATCCCAATCCATTAAGAAGTAATCAACACGCAAACCTTCGTTGTAACGATTCCCACCATTTAGATATACAGCTTGTGCCGCAAAACGAAAGTCGTCGGATAATTGATAAGAAGTATTGAGCCCGATTTCTGTTAACTTTGTTGAAAGCTCACCGTCATCGTTGACAAAATTGCTGCCATCAACATCGATAACCCCTTGGGCGACAAAACCATGTATTTTTAAAGGGTTTGCTGATTTATCATCAGAGGCGTGCACACTAAACGTAAGCAGTGCCGATAAGCATATAAATGCGTGACGATATTTATTCATCAATTTTGAGTACATTGACATCACTTACCTCATTGATATTTTCGATATAACCAATTGCACCTGTTGTTGATTTAACAGCTTTAATTAACTCTTCTATATTATTAACAGGAGTTGGGGCAATTCCCATGCCGGAGAAAGTTAGCTTATTCCATATACGATCTAACTGATAAGGGAATAAACGAAGAGTCTCCTTACAGAACTTTTGATGGATAATATTATTACTTGATAAGACATACACAGTGATTGGTACTCCATTAGCCCATTTTACCTGGCGCATTGAATATATACGACGTAACTGTGCTGTTGTTATTGACGCGGTATCAGCAGTGATATTGGTAATAACATCAATAGCATGAGTTACTGGGCTGCCAATAAGCATGACAAAAAGCATTAACTTGATGAGAATTTTGCTGATAACTAAATCCTTGTTAATGTGAACTATCCGTTAATTAACCACTAGCCAAGTTATAAATGACTTGTTTTAAGCAATTATGCTCATATCTGAGATGAAAACGCATAAAAAACAGGCTAAACCAATGAATTAAATGATAAATATAATATCCATTAGTGTAGTGAATTTTCACAGAAAAACAAATTTTTATAGCCTTCTATCAATAAAATATTAACAAGAAGTGATTAGACCAGTATTTTGTTGCTATATTCGTCGAAAACACGATAATAAGCACCTAACAGCAGAAAATGTTCAAATTTGTTTTTTTGAGTTCCATTATCACAAATTATATGTGATTATATCTCCGATTTGATATTTAGCAGGGTTTTCACAGATAATGGCAACAATGTTTAAAGTTTTAGTAGTAAATGGCCCTAACTTAAATATGTTAGGCAAACGTGAACCTGAAATTTATGGTGCGTTATCTCTCACCGAGATTATCGAAAACTTAACTAAAGAAGCAAAATTATTGAACATTCAACTTAGTCATGTTCAATCTAATGCTGAGCACACTCTTATTGATGCTATTCATAATGCGCATCAAGAAATCGATTTTATTATTATAAATCCTGCAGCATTTACTCATACCAGTGTTGCTTTAAGGGATGCTTTGTTAGCCGTAAACATCCCTTTTATAGAAGTGCACTTATCAAATGTTCATGCACGCGAAAGCTTTAGGCATAAATCATTTTTCTCAGATAAAGCCCTAGGTGTTATTTGTGGTTTAGGGACTGACGGGTATAGCCATGCATTAAACTCAGTAAAAACTTGGCTCAGCAAAAATAAACAATAGAAATAAGCAGAATAACTAAACAGCTATTCTTTTTAAACAAACATTACACATAGATAAAGGTATTCAAATGGATATTCGTAAAATAAAAAAATTAATTGAATTAGTAGAAGAATCAGGTATTAACGAATTAGAAATATCTGAGGGTGAAGAGTCGGTACGTATATGTCGAGGTGGTGCTGTTGTACAAACCGCACCTGTTATGCAAGCCGCTCCAATGATGCAAGCGGCACCTGTTGCTGTAGCTGCCGCAGCTGAAACAGCAGCGCCTGCTGCAATTTCTGGCCATGTAGTGCGTTCACCTATGGTTGGTACTTTCTACGCTTCTGCATCACCTGATGCCCCTTCTTTTGTTGAAGTTGGTCAGCACGTAAATGCTGGTGATACACTATGTATCCTTGAAGCTATGAAAATGATGAACCAAATTGAAGCAGACAAATCTGGTGTGATTAAAGAAGTCTTAGCAGCTAATGAAGATGCTATTGAATTCGACCAACCGCTATTCATCATTGAATAAGCCCGATATATCAACACATAAGGGTCATTCCATGTTAGATAAAGTTGTTATCGCCAATAGAGGCGAAATTGCACTAAGAATATTACGTGCATGTAAAGAACTTGGTATTAAAACGGTTGCTGTGCACTCAACAGCCGATCGTAGCTTGAAGCACGTTTTATTAGCTGATGAAACTATTTGTATTGGCAAGGCATCTGCGCCTGAAAGTTACCTTAATATCCCTGCAATAATAACGGCAGCAGAAGTAACAAACGCTGTAGCTATTCATCCTGGGTATGGATTTTTAGCAGAAAATGCTGATTTTGCCGAACAAGTTGAAAATTCTGGTTTTGCCTTTATCGGTCCAAAGGCAGAAAGCATCCGTATCATGGGTGATAAAGTTGCAGCAATAAAAGCAATGAAAGTAGCTGGCGTTCCTTGTGTACCAGGTTCAGATGGACCGCTAAATGACGATGAAGAAACAAATAAGGCTCATGCTAAACGCATCGGCTATCCTGTTATCGTTAAAGCTGCCGGTGGTGGTGGTGGCCGTGGTATGCGTGTTGTGCGTAGCGAAGAAGAGTTAATCGAGTCTATTGCATTAACTAAAAAAGAAGCTGGTACAATATTCAAGAATGACATGGTTTATATGGAGAAATTCCTTGAAAACCCTCGTCATGTTGAAATTCAAATCATGGCTGATGGCCAAGGTGGCGCTATTCACTTAGGTGAAAGAGATTGTTCAATGCAACGTCGTCACCAAAAAGTTGTTGAAGAAGCTCCTGCACCAGGTATTACGCCTGAAATGCGCGCTAAAATTGGCGAACGTTGTTGCAAGGCTTGTATTGATATTAACTACCGTGGTGCAGGCACATTTGAATTCTTGTATGAAAATGGCGAATTTTATTTCATTGAGATGAATACACGTATTCAAGTTGAGCACCCTGTTACTGAAATGATCACAGGCGTAGATTTAATTAAAGAACAATTACGCGTTGCAGCTGGTCAGCCATTATCTTACACCCAATCTGATATTAAAGTTGCAGGTCATTCAATTGAATGTCGCATTAATGCAGAAGATCCACGTAGCTTTATTCCTTCACCGGGTAAAATAACCCGATTCCATCCACCAGGTGGTTTAGGTGTGCGTTGGGATTCTCATATTTATGCTGATTACTCTGTGCCACCGCATTATGACTCTATGATCGGAAAATTGATCACTTGGGGTGATAACCGTGACGTAGCGATAGCACGCATGCGTAATGCATTAAGTGAATTAGTGATTGATGGTATTAAAACCAATATTGCTTTGCATCAAGATATTCTAGATGATCAAGGTTTTGTTAACGGTGGCGCTAACATTCATTATTTAGAGAAAAAATTAGCTGAAACTGAATAAGCTTCTAGCATATTTTTGCACGCTCATTCTAAAATATAAGCCCTGCATTGCAGGGCTTTTTTATGTCAGGATAACTGTATTAAGCGATCACATGGATGTGAAAGAGCTGTTGTGTCAGGATGACTGTATTAAGCGATCACATGGATGTGAAAGAGCTGTTGTGTCAGGATGACTGTATTAAGCGATCACATGGATGTGAAAGAGCTGTTGTGTCAGGATAACTGTATTAAGCGATCACATGGATGTGAAAGAGCTGGTATAATCAGTACTAACTATCCAGCTTATATTATCTACAAGATCTAAGTAACAACAACCATATAGGTTATGTCGTGATACCATGGATGATATAAATAACCTATATTTTTAAAATTGAATAATTAAAAATGACTGAACTAATTGAAAAACCAAGCCAACCTGCCGATGATGATTGTTGCGGTGGTGGCGCCTGTAATCCTTGTGTCTGGGATCACTACTATGCAGAGCGAAAAAAATGGCGCTTACAGCAAGTCGCATTGAAAGAAGCTGAAGAATCATTGGTTCTGAAAATCTCAGCACCAATATAAAGACGAAGTGCCTCACTAATACTGTAATACCTGCTATTACCTCGGATGAAGTACCTTTGTACTTAGCCTTTTAAATACCCAAAACTCAACTTTTAACCTTTTAACCTTTTAACAAAGCTGAGTTTTGTAGATGCGGCAATTTCGTCTATTTACCATTTGTTGGGGAAAATCTACTGACACTTATTCAGCAATGAGCTTTACTGGATATTTTAATATTTCGATAATTCTGCTTACTCACGAGTGTTACCACCTTGCTAAACTTGGCATTAATTTATCCGTATTTAACAAATATAGGTAATTACCATACTTTTTTATTTGATGAATTAATCACTGAGAATTGACATTATCCAACTGAATAAATAATTTTTATTTAGGCTATAAAACCTCAAATTTAAGTAGATTTCATTCTACTTTATATAAATTTGAGCTATGGAATTCGTTCTTATTATTTACACTCGCCTACCATTACCTTTGGTAATGCACCCATACACTCAGGTAATACAAGGGTTACAGTACATTAACAACATAAATAACCACACATCAAGACGTTACATTTAGTTACATCTTTACTCGGCGAATAATTATTCATAAACAGAATACATTATTCAATACATATCAGCTTTATTGACTACGACACTAGGTATTTTAGTACATTAACCCAAATATCGACTAGTAACATCGTAAAAATTAAAGCGTATAAAATATCATAGTTTATGAGTAAATATAAAACAGCTACTTGACCATAGGTACTAAGAAATTGTCATGGCAAATTACAAATGATTTACTTTATTAATAAAGGCAGGAGGCATGGCGATTTACTTTTATAAGTAAAATAACGAGCTGCAATGCAGCCTCATAAATATTCAAAAGTAAAATGAGTACAAAGTGTAATCATTTTCACTCGCTATTCTCCCTTTATAAAATTTACCTTTATGAGGTAATTAAAATAATAAAATCTAAGGAAATTACATGTCAATAACACAATCACGTACCTTACGTTCAAGTTTGGTTTGTAGCGCAATAGCTACTGCTTTATCTTGTGCGCCTGTTTATGCAGCAGCTGCTGAAGATAATAGCGCTGAAGAAGAAAAAATCGAACGCATCGTCGTTACGTCTCGTAAAAGAGAAGAGTCTATTATTGAAGTGCCAATGAGTGTTTCTTCAATTTCAGCAATGGAAATCCAAGATAGAAACTATACTGATACTACTGATATTTACCGTACTTTAGCTGGTGCAGCTATGCCTCGTGGTGAACTAATCCTTCGTGGTTTAAGTGGTGGTAATAGTACAACTCCGGAAACAACAGCTGTTTTCACTGATAATATCCCATTTGAATTCACTAACTTATCTGATATTGAACGTGTCGAAGTTTTACGTGGTCCACAAGGAACTCTTTATGGTTCAAACGCTATAGGTGGCACGGTACGTGTTATCACTAAAAAACCTCAAATGAATGAATTTGAACTTTTTGGTTCTGTACAGGGTACTAGTGAAAAAAATGTTGCTGGATACGATACTAATTTTTCTTTAGGCATTAATATTCCATTAATAGACGATACTTTAGCGCTTCGTGTTAGTGGTAATATTGACAACGATAAGCGTCCGATGACTAACGCATTTACAGGTGCACAAGCTGGCGCTGAAGATAGCTTTATTCGTTCACAATTATTATGGACTCCTTCAGACGAATTAAGTATTAACGTAGGTTATGTAAATACAGAGTTCTCTTCTCATGGTGCAACATTAGGTGACCGCTCTAAACCTGGCGGCTATTATGAAGCAGTATACAATCAAGATGACAGCATGCCTTACGGTTATGATGTAAGCGACAAATGGGTAGAGTGTGATGCTAACTTAGAGCGCCCTGCATGTTTAAATGGTGGCGAAGATATTCTTGGTACTACTGCTGGTATTAAAGATAAATATACCGTTTACGACTTAATTGATGGCACGTATCAAGAAAAAACTGAACTAATTAGCTTAACAATTGAACATGATAACATTTTAGACATCGCCTCATTCACTTATGCGGGTTCATTCCGTAAATATGAAGATTCAGGTCTTGATAACTGGTCACGTTTAGATGCTAACGATATGTTCAAAACTTGGATCGTCAATGATTTCTTCAGCGAACGTACCACTCATGAAGTTCGTTTTCAAAACATTGATGTTAACAGCCCATTTAGCTGGACAATTGGGGCTTACTACGACAAAGAAGTAGATCCTAAAAACCCGAACTGGCAGTGGCAATACCAAGAAGGTGGTGATAAAGTTTCTGCCTTAGCAAATTACTGGTGGGGCGCAGATGTTGCCAAACTAGGTGAAGCTTCATATGGTAACCCGAATAAAAACTATAATCTTGCGACCGTTGATACTTGGACCCGTGAGTTTTCATATTTCGCTGATGCTTCATACCTAATTGAGACAGATTCAATGGGCGCATTTGAAGTAAATGCCGGTATTCGTATGTATGATTTAGAAGATTATAGCCATACAACCTCTTCAGGTATCTGGGAAACAGGTAACCCTGCTTCTGGTATTTGGGAAGATGTTGCAACTATAACTGCTGGTCAAGAAGATGGTGATCGCTTGAAGTTTAGTGCTTCATGGATGCCAAGTGATGACATGTCTGTTTACGTACTTTATTCAGAAGGTTACCGTCCAGGTGGTAACAACGGTCCTTTAGCACAGTCTTGTAGCAATGATCCAAAAGCTGGTGATAAGAAAGACCGTTATACTTCTGATTCAATCGAAAATACAGAAATTGGTTTTAAAGCTTCAATGTTCGATGGTGCTTTCAACTTTTCATCTGCGATTTACCAAATTGACTGGACAGATATAAAAACTGATATCTACATGGATACTTGTGGTTTTAGTTACACTGCAAATGCTGGTACAGCACGCTCACAAGGTTTTGAATTTGAATCAACTGCGCGTTTAACTGATGACTTAACTATGACGTTTAATACTTCATATACTGATTCATTTTTAACAGCTGATAATGATGCTATCGACGGTAAAGACGGCGATGACATGACTATGGTACCAAAATACAATGCTTATATTGCTTTTGATCAAGCACTAGAGTTCATGGGTAAAGAAGCATATGTTCGTTTAGATATGACTGCTTACGGTGATTATAAAACTCACTTTAAAACTCTTGATACTGATGAAGTTGAAGCTTACCAAATATTCAACTTATCAGGACGTATGGAAGTATCTGATTCAATACAATTAAGTGTTCACTTAAATAACTTATTTGATACTGAAGATGTTAGCTACAAACGAGCTCGTAGCAGAAACCCAACCAGTTCAGCACAACAATACATTACGTACTTACCAGAGCGTAATCTTACCGTACGTTTAGATTATACTTTCTTCTAAAGTAGAATTTACTCAAGGTAACTACCAGCAAACTAGACTGTTAATAGAATAAAAGCTGGATGAAAAAAATCCGATGATATTAATCATCGGATTTTTTATGCTAATTTGATAAGTGTTGCACTTCACATGAGAAGTTTAAGCTTACAAGAATAAGTTCATTAACACCTACTTAGTGCAGCTCAATTTGAGAAGCGGTCAATTAAGTATAACTAACTAAGTGAAATAACTTTTTTAACCAGTTTATCTATGCCGCTTGCAGCTTCAACTAATGAAGTTGCCAACATATAAGCAGGTGTTGAAACTAGCTTACGCTCATTATCAACAACGATATCATCAACTTCACATACTACATGCGCTAAACCTCTCTTCATTAGTGACTTAGCAATATCGCGATCTTTTCCTATGGTACCTTGAGCATCATCACCGTATATCAGTGGGATCATAGCAGGAGCAATACACATAAAACCTACAGGTTTATCTGCTTTGATAAAGGCCTTAGTCGCGGCTAATACCTCGGCATTTATTTGATAGTTTTCTTCATGAATTGCAAAATCACATAAATTTTTTGCTGCGCCAAAACCACCAGGGAAAATTAAGGCATCAAATTCGTCTTGATACAGTTCAACAATATCTTCAATATCGCCACGAGCAATACGGGCAGATTCGACTAGAACATTTCGTGTTTCATCTTCACTAACTACCCCTGTCAAATGGTTAATGACATGATGCTGATTAATATTAGGAG
>Ga0209396_1004561_pt1 | contig 13410 bp, 9 predicted proteins | sample GOMGulsemesocosm_6_FD_184638 | JGI IMG/M metagenome (GOLD analysis project Ga0209396, IMG submission 184638) | Methane-oxidizing microbial communities from mesocosms in the Gulf of Mexico - GOM8C Gulf of Mexico (SPAdes) (version 2) | ecosystem: Environmental > Aquatic > Marine > Cold seeps...
TTAAAGTACCACCGCCTGAACCACCGGTTACAAATAGCTGCTCTTGATCGACATAGCCTTTGCTAATAACGCCATCAACAACATCCATCAGATCATTATAATCTTGTGATGGATAGTTATGGTGAATCGTATTTGCAAATTCAGCTCCGTATGATGTACTCCCTCTAGGGTTTGCCCAAACAACAACATAACCTTTAGCGGCCATTAATTGGATTTCAGTACTGTAATTAGGGCCATATGCGGCATGAGGGCCACCATGAATTTCGAGTATCATTGGATATTTTTTGCTTGCATCAAATCCAGGAGGCAGTGCAATCCAAGCTTCAATATCACGATTATCGAGGCTCGACTTCACAGTCATCGCTTTAACACTGGCTAAAGTTTTATGTGCAAAAATATCTTCATTTAACTGAGTTAACTGCGTCACCTTACCTTTTTTATTGATGATTGCTAAATCTGCAGGTCGTTGATTGTTCGCTGTTGTGAAAACTAATGCCCGATTATCTGCAACCGTAAAATCCCCTGACGTATAAGGACGACCCAGTGATTGCCCTCCCATTTTCACTAATTTACTTTTAAGTTTACCTTTTAAGTCAACATAACCCACATAGCTTTGGCCATGGTCGTCATATGAGAAATATATACCTTTACCATTTTCAGCCCAGTGAATATTACTCACATTACGATCTAGATTAGGGGTAAGATTTTTAGCATTTTTGCCATTACTGTCCATTACATATAACTGAGAATTTTGACTCGATAACTTTTTATCTTCAAAACTTAAATATGCGATTTTTTTGCCATTAGGACTGATGCGAGGATTATTATCTGGTCCATCTCTTTTTACTAATGTCTCAATATCACCCGTATTTACATTCACTTGATAAATATCAGACTCAACTGGGCGATCTTGCCAGTCATGATGACGATCTCCATCAATGATGATATTTTTACTGTCTTTTGACCAGTTGATCACACCACCATGATGAAAGTCTCCTGATGTGATTTGTCTTGCAGTGCCACCAAAAGCAGGTACGACATAAATATGACTAAAGCCAGGTTTAGTAAATCCACCGCCGTCTCTTCGGTAATTCATTTGATCAATATATTTTGCAGTACCCGCCCAGTTTGCACCTTTTGGTTTTTTAGGCATATCTTTAAAGAGGTGTGTTGATTTACTAGGTTTAAACATTGAAAAAGCGATAGATTTACCATCTGGAGACCAAGAGATATCGCTAGGTGAATTTTGTAAATTAGTTACTCTTGATGTTTTACCCGACTCTAGCCATAGAATATAAAGTTGATTATCCCCTTCCATAGACGATAGATATGCTAACTGTTTGCCATCAGGCGAAAAGCGAGGCATGCGATAATTTGCTTTACCCGAAAATACAGGCTCATGTGCTGAACCGTCTATGTTAACTTGCCATAAATTAGTCCTAGTACCATCAGTCATAATATCCATAGAACGACGTTCATAAATAACATACTCACCATCAGGACTGACTTGCGGTGATGCCGCATATTCGATATTAAAAATATCTTCATAGTTCATCAGTTTGCTATCGACTTTTTGGGCTGAAACACTTTGAAATGAAAATAATAAAGTGATAGTAACCGTGGATAATACTGATATGTTTTTAACATATTTAAACATGTGAAAGTTGTTCCTTATATAAAAGGTAATACGCCTAAACAAGTACTTATTTCCATAAAAACACATGCCCAAACGATTGTTTCTATAATCTAATCGATATCATTGATTTAGTAAAATAATCCTCTTAATTTAATAAGTTAATTACCTAATTATAAATATGCTCACTTTAGTTCCCTTAGATTTTTGTTACTCTTGCTCTAATAAATATTAATGCATTAATAATCCATAGAGATTCCTTACTCACAAGATTTATCAAAACGTTTAAATCTTGTGAATCAAGTAGGATAACCAAGTGCTCTATTCCTTCGGAGATAATTCCGACATCCATAATATTATCGTCAGTTAAGTATTCTTTTCAATACCGTACATTCGATATTACTAGAAATATATTGACAAATAAATCAACCGATATAAAATTCGATTAAACCAGAAATAAAGAATGATATATTGTGACTATTACAAACAAAATGATATTTGATACATTAAACATGTTTGCCTTTTTGGCAGTTGAACTAACCCTACTATTCTTACTCATTAGCTACATTGTTGGTGTACTACAGGAATATATTCCGCCAAGTAAAATACAAAGCATACTAAGCAGTAAAAATGGCAAAGGTTATATTATTGCCGGGTTTTTAGGCGCAATAACTCCCTTTTGCTCGTGTTCTACGATTCCTTTTTTAAAGGGATTGCTTAGAGCCAAAGCAGGTTTTGGTACCATGATGGTATTTCTATTTGCAAGTCCATTACTTAACCCGATAATCATTGGCTTATTTGCAGTCACATTTGGTTTAAAAGTAACTGCTTTGTACTTTGCTATCGCCATGGGAGTGTCTGTTGCTGCTGGATACTTATTAGAGAAGCTCGGCTTTGAAAAATACATAAAACCCGAAGCATATATTCCCCTAAAAACTAGTAGTTGTGCATCTAGCAGCTGTAAAAACGCTAAACCAGAAAATAAATGGACTCGAATTTGGCACGTTACCTGGGCTGATTTTAAGAAAGTTTTACCTTACTTAATTGGTGGTATCGCAGTAGGCTCAATGATTTATGGCTTTATGCCAACGGAATTTATTGCAAGTATCGCAAGTGACGATAATCCTCTTGCAATCCCGATAGCAGCAGTAATTGGCATCCCTCTTTACATTCGTGCTGAGGCAGTAATACCGCTAAGCGCAGCGTTAGCAGCAAAAGGAATGGGGTTAGGTGCAGTCATGGCATTGATCATTGGTAGTGCAGGTGCAAGTTTAACAGAAGTCGTATTATTAAAATCTATTTTCAAAAACCAAATGATAATTGCATTCTTAACAGTAATATTATCAATGGCAGTGGGGGCTGGCTTCCTTTATCAATTCATTTTTTAATCAATAACAGATATGGAAAGCATATTATTACTGTTATTGATTAATTTAAAGTACTTAACTTAAAACTCACTGGCCGGTACGTTCAATAACGTTTGCATCATAGTACTGGCTGCATGAAATGCCACATCATTAATTTTACGTCTATCAGTATGGTCGCCCATTTCATAAGTAATTGCGTGCACACCGTAAGTATTTGCAATATATTGCTTAAATACACCTTTGGTTTTAAATGCAGGTATTCTACGCACTTTAAAATCAACAACTGAATCTTGTAAAGAGTTTAACCAATTTTTAACCAACAAGGCTGGTTTTACACCTGGATATTGTGTACCCATAGTATAAAATAAGTCTTTACTCGTTGAATGAAAATCGGCAGCTAATACAATCTTTCCGCCTTTTGCAATAATTGCCTCTATTTTATCACGTACTAAGCGTGATTCTTTTTGCTTAAAATCAATCCAATCACGATTTAGATCAACACCTGTTGATGTATGACGCCAATTACCTAAAGCCACACCATCAGGGTTCAAATCAGGAATAACCAATACATTAAAACGTTTTTGAAATTGTTTAACTAAAGCTGAGTCTTCAACTAAGGAATCAACAAAAGGAAATACAGCTAATGCGCCAGTTACTTCAGGTGGATGCTGACGACCTAATAAAATAACCCACTCATTGCCTTCACCTAATATTTCCAGCATGCCAATATCACGGTTTTGAGTAGACTGACCTAATAGTGAATAGTTTACAGCTTCTTTTTTAGCTAACTTCTGCATCCATTGCGTATAATCTTCATTCACAATGATCTCTTGTCCTGCAATTAGAACTGCTTTTGGCCCAATTTCTAGCTTAAATAAGACTTGTTTTTTAAGTGCAATATGATCAATTGGCTGCCAATGAAAATTATCTTGAATTAATTTTGGCTGATATCGGTGAATACCTTTTACATCAGTATATTTAATTCTGATTAATACCGTTTTCTGTTTTTCAGACTCTATTTTAAATGCATACCAAGGACTATGATTAATCGGTGTATTTTCTGGCGAAATAATCAAGGTTATTTCATTATCGTCCGTTAACTCACAACCATTAACACGTGCATTTTCAAAATCATAACTTAGCGTTATATCACCCATTTGGCATACGTCGTTGCTGATCACTGTGTTCGCAGTTACAAATTGGCTGAAAAACAATACAAAGCCAAGTAGCATTAATTTTAATCGCATCAAAAATCCTCAAATCCCAGTTTAGTTATAGCGTTAAGTAATTAAATCCACACGGCACTCAATAACTTAACTTAATTAAAAATAGGCAATATTCAACTTTAGCTTATTTTTACTCTATCGCGATTTAATTTTTGCACGCACTTTTACTAATAACAACCAACTGTTTATTAGCAATGAATAACCTTTGGTTATGGCATTGATCTTGATTTTCTATGACAATATACACAAATCTTTTTAAATTTCATTTTAAAATGAATAATTCTAGACTCTTAGCGCAGTGGCAAAGGGTGAAAATAAGAGGTTTAGAAATAAATGTGATGATTTGTTTATTATTTTATTTAAAAAACGTTATCTAAGCCCCACAAAAATGGCACTAGCTGCTTTATTCATTTATTTTTCATCATTTTAGTCAACATCAGGTAAATCAAAGTAGCTAAGAAACTCAACCAGTTGTAATTTACCCGTTGAAATCGACAGCTCACCAGACATGATCGCAGATATTGGACTACGGATTTTAGAGGCTATTTCTTTCCAAACTTGTGAACTTGTTTCAATTTTCACATCAGGTGTGCCTAACGGATAATTTTGAACTTCAGCAATGCCATTGCGAATTTGTATCGCAAAAGTTTGCTCGATATCGGACATCCAAAACTCCACTGTTAAAACAACATCTAATGTATCTTCAGCAATCAATGATGTTGGCATCGCAGCAAATATACTGGCGACTGGTAATTGCTTCATAAATTCAGCTTGTGGTTTTGGAAATATCGCTGGATCAAAGTTTGAATTTTCTAACTCTTTTGCTTGGGTGAAATAATAGTGACGTGCATTGGGGTTAGACTCTAACTGCGCCATATTGTAAAGTAGCTGTGATTTTACTGACTTTGCTTTAGCTTCAAATTCGGTGCCGATTAACATATCTGCTAGCATTAAACCCCACTGGTAATCCTTTTCGGCTAGAGTCCCCATTAACGCTTGATACAAATTGTCTGCGCCACCAGCAAGTTGTACCATTTTTTTATTACGTAATAATTCAGGTAAAGGCTGTAATGATGTGGCATTACCATCAAACCAGCCCATATAACCAGTGAAAATGCTTTTCACCGACCATTCGACCGTACCGTAAAATTCTTGCAGATAAGGATGGCTTGCTAAGTGTTGTGGCAATTGCACAGATTTCACTACATTTTCAATGGTTAATCCCTGATTCATATAGCGAATTGTTTGATCGTGCACAAACTGAATCGCATCTCGATACACAGTTAATATTGCTGATATATTATCTTTACCTATGATAGGTCGAGTATGGCTCGGAATAATATAATCAGGTTGTAGCCTTCTCATTTTATCTAGACTCGAAATCCATTTAGTCACATCACGATAATATGTACCACGAATTGTGTATAAATTTGGAAAGGTTTTATAAATGTTATCACCAGGCATCAGTACTTTTTGTTGCGGTAACCAGACAAATAGCTGATCTTCTGTTTCACCTGGGGCGTGCACTAATTGAATTTCAATACCATCAATCGTAACTGAAAGTTGTTCTTTAAAGGTTTTTGTTGGCGTCATTGAATGTAAGTTACTGTGTTGTTTCACACCTAAAAATGGCCCTATGCCAGCGTTAACCAATTCATCTTGCGCTAAGTGACTGCCAAACATGCGCATGCTGCGAGTTACCAGCGTTGGCCGTAGCGTATTCACAACGCGATTGATGTAATACTGAGTTGATTCATGAGCATAAATTTCTACATTATCACCGGCTTTAGCAAAAGTTGCGGCACCAAAAACATGATCGGTGTGATTATGAGTATAGATAATGGCTTTTACCGGTTTGTTTGATATTTTTCTAAATTCTGCCAATACCAGTTTTGCTTCCTGCTGGGTTTCCATAGTGTCAATAATGATTAAGCCAGTTTCACCTTCAATCATAATTGAATTGGCAAGACCATAACCTATGGCAACATGTATATTGTCAGTTACTTTAATAACCCCCTTATCAAAGGTTGAGGAATGTTGCTGTAAATCTTGTGGTGTATTATTTATTGGTTGCTTGTCATTTTGCTGATCACAGCCAAGCAGCATTACAAAAGTCAGTACTGACAACATTCTTATTTTAGTTAGCATAGTTATAAACTCATTATTTTTTAATTAGCATAACCAATACAGCAAGCTTACTCAGGTCTTAACGGGTCAATCATTTCGTGTTAACTTGTCATTTTCGGCCAAACAAGGTTAATACCAATCCCATAAAATAAGTGACCACTCAAAGCCTTGTCTAAAGTGCTTTGAACTCCCGATGAGTGATCACTTTATTAACGGGAATGGTATACTTACTTTATGAATATTGAAAATGCTCTCTCTCATCAACAAACCACCATCGCTTCTTGGTTATTAGTTATTGCGCAAACTCTCAATAATTTGGATATAGATGCACAACAAGTATTAAATAAATTTGATATTGATTTACAGCGGGTTAAATCCAATCCAGATCAGCGTATTTCAATTGATACCATGACAGCTATATGGAACGATATTGAAAAAATAAGTGGTAGATCAGATATTGGGTTTTTAGTCGCTCAGCACTCTCAACCACAACATTTTAGAGCCTTAGGTTTTTCCTTAATCGCCAGTGATACGATTCAAAATTGTTTAACGCGTATTGAAAATTATGCCGTTAGCATAAGTAACTCTGTTGATGTGGTTTTGCAATATGAAGCGCAAGGCACAGCGATTTGTATTTCGCCAAAACCAAATGTTGCAGTATCTTATTTAGCCTTAGATGCTTTCATTTTAACGCTTCATAAACTCTTCCAACAATTATTAAATGATAATCTGTCTACCCGCGTTGAATTTGCAAGCCCTCATAGAAACCATAACGAGAAACACTATTTTGTGAAGTGTGAAATAAAATATAACAGTGACAAATACCGTTATTGGTTACCTAAAGCAGTATTGAGTATTCCCTTAGCGCTAAGCGATAACCATATCGCAGAGGTAAGTGACAAAAAAATAGAAAAGTATATAGAAGATGAGTGCCATCAGCAGTCCAGATCATCTTGGATCCATGGAGTCAAACGCTGTATTAGTTCACAAATCACACAAGGTGAAGTATCAGCCCCCAAGGTTGCAACCATACTTAATATTAGCGAACGTACTCTACGTCGAAAATTAGCTGAAAAAAATCAAACATATTCCCTTTTATTAGAAGAAGCAAAAAAGTACTATGCTAAAAATTGGTTACAGCAAGGTAAAAGCATTACTGAAATCGCTTATTTACTAGGGTATCAAGATAGCAGTAACTTTTCCCGAGCATTTAAAAGCTGGTTTAATCACTCACCTAGACAATATAAGAAAAATAATGAATAGCTGCAGTTTTACACCAATAATTTTACATTAGCATTTCGACACGGATTCAAATCTTTTAAATTAATTTAAAGCTCCAAGAGCGTTATTGGAGCCCTAATAATCAGCTCATTTGTATTATTCTTAAAGCCCTCCAATATTCATAAATAACTAGCATTGATTAAATTCTCTATTTAGATAATAATATCTCAAATATGAGAATTTAAAGCCATTTATGAAAACTGAACATGAAGCTGCTGAGGCATTAGCAATTCGATTAAAAACCATGCGTATCGAGCAAGGATTATCTTTAGATGAACTCGCTAACAAGTCAGGTGTGAGTCGTGCAAGTTTATCAAGAATTGAAAAAGGAGACGTGAGTCCGACCGCCCAAGTATTAGGTAAACTTTGCAACGCATTTGAAATCACTTTATCTCGTTTGATGTTAATGGTTGAATCAAACTCCCCTGCCCTTATCAAACAGTCAGACCAATTAATTTGGCAAGATCCCGAGTCAGGGTATATTCGCCGTAGTATTTCTCCTCCAAACAAGCAATTTTCTGCAGAAGTTTTACTGTGTGAGTTACCAGTAAATTGCCATATACAATATGGCGAGTCTCCTACACCTAACTTAGAACATCACTTAGTTTTACAACAAGGTAATTTAGAAGTAACCATTGAAGGTAAAATTCATAATCTAAATCCTGGTGATTGCCTGCGATACAAACTAAATGGGTGCAGTGCTTTTAAAGTTATAAGCCTAACCCCCGTAAAATATTACCTGACAATAGTGTAGCCATTATGAATCACAAAACAGTTGAAATAAAATTACTAAACCAGAATAACTTCGAACAATATTTAGATGAACTAACCGATACGCTTTATCAATGTGTTCATGATGGTGCCAGTATTAGTTTTATATTACCTTTTACAAAAAAGGATAGTGAAAGCTATTGGATAAATAAGATTTTACCTAATTTAGTCAACAATAATACAATCACATTTATTGCGCTAATTAACAATAAGCTAGCAGGAACTGTTCAATTAGAGTGCGATACACCACCAAATCAACCTTATAGAGCTGAAGTATCAAAACTCCTAGTAAATCCAAACTATCAGAGGAAAGGCATAGCCAAAAAGCTTATGTTACATCTAGAGGAATATGCGATTAGTATTAATAAATTGCTATTAACTTTAGATACCCGAACTGGTGATAAAGCAGAACCTTTATATACCAATTTAGGCTATCAAACAGCAGGGATCATTCCTTTTTTTGCTAAAGATCCTAAAGAAGATAGGTTTGATGCAACGACATTAATGTATAAGAAACTAAAAGAGTTTTAATTCATATAAATCAATAATGCTCTGGATGTGAGGCAATAAATTCGTTTATTGCTTTAACAAATATACCTTGTTCAGTGGCTTGGTTAATTTTAGCTAACTTTGCTTTGCTAATATTAAGGTCACTATTTTTACTAAAACCGAAATTTAAACTTCGTTCGACTTGATGAGTATAAGATGTCAGCTTAACTAGATCTTCTATAGCTAACTCCTTCACTGAACTATTAAAAATTTCTTGCGACGTGATCACAACATCCACTCTTTTTTTTATTAATAATTTCAATCCATTTTTAATGCTTTTGATCTCGATTTTGTTCATAGCAGTATCGGTATCAAGAGGTTTAAAATACATCGTATTCTTCGTAATCGCGATATTACGGCCTTTAAAATCATTATAATTTTTTATATCTGAGTATTGCTTTCTAACGACAAAGACATAACGTGTATCCTTTTTGTAAGGCACTAAAAAAGCAATTTTTCTTCTTTTTTCATTATTTACTAAGCCCGCTAAAACATCAATTTTACCAAGTTCAAGTAACCTTAAACAGCGCGCAAAATTAGGCCCTTTTACAAATTTAACTTTAAAATTGAGCAAAGTTGCTAAGGCTTTTAATGCTGAAATACTTTCACCATAAGGTTTTTTTGCAACAAATTGTAAAGGTGGATAATGGTCTATACAAGCAGTCATTGTTTTAGCTGAAACATTGAAGTTTGTAATTAAAAAAACATACATTAAAAGCAGTTTTAAGGGCATTTTGATCCCAAAATCACTCGTTATTTAATGTTTAAATTATTGTTCAAACTTGTACTTTGAGCAATAAATCTTACATATTTAACTTTTTACTAAAAATTAATTTTGGAAATGTATTCCAAGAGAAGCCAGTATAACCAGGGACATCATTGCATATTATGCACTAAAGGGTGAATACTCATTCAAAACGGTTTTTCCTCAATTGTTTTAGAGTTTTTTAAATGTTTATTTAATGTAATAAATATAAAGAGACAGTAAATAAAAAGGGGAATTAAATGTTTAAACAAAGTGTGATCTCTTTGGCAATTGCAAGTTCATTTGCAATGCCTATGACAACTCAAGCTGCAGAAGTTGGTGCTGAAAAATCAATTGAAGTAATTCAAATTTCAGCAACAAGACGCAAAGGCACAGTGCAAGAAGCACCGCTAAACATTACCGCTTTAGACGGTGATGTTATGAAAGATCAAAATATTAGTGAACTAGCTGATGTTGCTCGTTGGGTGCCAGGATTAACAGTCACGGATCAAGGTGGTCGCTCAGGCTCACCAATTATTGTACGGGGTTTAAATACAAACTCCTCTGGTCCAGGGGCTGATGGGGGTACCGTTGCAACTTATATCAATGAAATTCCAGTATCTATTGATATGCGCTTAACCGATATTGAACGTGTGGAAGTATTGATTGGTCCACAAGGTACACTCTACGGAGCGGGTACTTTAGGTGGTGCTATTCGTTACATGCTAAAAGCACCTCAACTTGATATCACTACAGCTGAAGTTTACGGTGATATATTTTCAGTAAATGAAAGTGATAGTACAGGTGGCGAAACAGGTTTTATTTTTAACTTGCCACTGATTGAAGACGTATTAGCAATTCGTACCAGTTTAAACCTATATGACGATCCAGGTTTTATCGATTATGGTTATGTTGTCAAAGAAGGCGGTGTATCACTTCCAGATCCTGATTGGACAAATACTTCTTCAATTAACGATAACTTAAAAAAAGTAAAAGACGCAAATGGCGAACAAACAACAACTGCACGTATTTCAGTTCGTTGGCAACCAACCGACTGGCTCGACAGCACATTAAATTACTTTTACCAAAAACAAGACACTGAAGGACGATCTATTGTTCACCATAATGCATTAAATACAAATAATGGGTTAAATCAAGTTTTAGGTGAATACGAATCTGCTTATCGTTATGAAGAACCAAGAGAAAAAGAAGATTCACTTTTAAGTTTAGAAATAAAAGCTGACCTTGGTTTTGCAGAATTAGTCTCCGCAACAGGTTTATCTACTTTTGAAGCTGATGGCCAACGAGATCAAACCGATTTACTTATTCGACTCAATTATGGCTACGAAGAATTCCCATCATTTTCAGCATTCACTAGAGAGTTAACTGATGATGAAGCTTTCACTCAGGAAATCCGATTAGTCTCTCAAAACGAATCCGATTTGAGTTGGATTGTTGGTGGTTATTACAATAAATATGAAAGTGATGGTTCTAGCCGAGAATATACCCCGCACTATGATGAGTTTTTAGGTGGTTCTCGTCCTGATGGTTTAGAGTATTATTCAATTAGCCGTAGTGAAACGACGGAGCAAGCTATTTTTGGTGAGTTAGCTTATGCGGTAAACGAAAAATTCAATATTACGGTTGGCGCACGCTTTTATGAATACAAAGTATGGGCAGAATCTGATGAAGACTTCCCGCTAGCAAATACTGTATTCGATGGTGCCGCACCTGATGCAATAAACTTTGAATTTGTAGAAAGTAATGCAGAAGATGATGGTAACTTATTCAAATTTAATGCTAATTACCAGTTCTCTGATGATGTGATGGCCTACGGTACTGTCAGTGAAGGTTTTAGGATAGGTGGTTCAAACGGTATTACTTTGTGCCCAGATCCATTACCAGATAAACAAACAGGGTGTGGTACTGCAGATGATTTACTTTATAGCCCAGATAAAACAACAAACTATGAACTTGGCTTTAAAAGTACTTGGTTTAAAAACAAGCTCCATTTTAATGCTGCACTCTTTAATGTAGATTGGGAAGATGCACAAGTTGCGGGAGTGACTGCTGTAGGCCAATTACCAATTACCTCAAATGCAGGCTCAGCTAACGCAAAAGGGGTAGAAATTTCATCTCGCGCAATTGTAAGCAATAACATTACCGCATATGCAACCTATGCTTATACTCAAGCAGAATTAACAAGTGATGCGCCATATTTATTTAATAAAGATGGAACAGATGGCGGCCAAGATGGCGATAGATTACCAGGCTCAGCTGAAAACCAATTTTCACTTGGTTTAAACTATCAAACTGAAATTATGAATGACAAAATGTTAGATGTTAATTACGGTATAACGGCACAAAGTGATGTGATCACTAAAGTTGGCTTACATAACAATGCTGAAACGTTACCAGGTTATGGTTTAAGTAATTTATCAGCAAAAGTTTCTGCTGATGCATGGGCTGTGACTTTTTACGTCAATAACTTATTTGATAAATATACTTATACATCTGTTAGACGTGACAATGCAGATATTACATCGGCTAATGGCGCGCAAATTCAACGAAATTATGGGCACTTTATAAATCGCCCTCGCACCCTGGGATTAAAGTTTAATTATCAGTTTGAACTGTAACTAAACTTTAATTAATACCAAGCCTGAAATTTTATTTCAGGCTTTTTACATAAAAGATTATTGCAATGACACAAGACATTATTAAGCTTCATCGCACAGCACAAGTTGCACTTAACAAGTCAGATATTAAAACAGCACATGGCGCTTTAGTTGCATTATTACAATTATCACCCAATCATGCAGATGCATACTTTTTATTAGCAATGGTTAATTTACAGATAGGCCAATTAAAAAAATCCATCGCTCTCATTAATAAAGCCATTTCATTTGATAAACAAGATGAATATTTAGCGCAACTGGCCAAATGCTATGCTATTTCAGGTGACTTGAAAAATGCTAAAAAATGTACATTAGACGTAGATATAGCAAATATAAAATCAGCATTAATTGCCGATACATTTGCCGTTGCATTAAGTCATATAGAACAGCATAATCAAGCCATTATATTTTTTCAACACGCCTTAAAATTAGATAATGACAAAGCACAATTTCATTATAATTATGGAGTATCCTGTAAATTTATTGGTGATTTTACAACTGCGGAATCAGCATTTGAAAATGCCATAAGAATCAATCCAAATCATTATCAAGCTCACTTTGCACTAAGTGATATTGGCAATATCACCAAAGATAAAAACCACATACTACGATTACAAATTGCATTTGATAATCAAACTCATCCCGATGGATTACTACATTTAGGCCATGCTTTAGCCAAAGAATATGAATGCATAAATGATTATGAAAATGCATTTAGCTATTTAGAAAAAAGTAAAAATAACAAACTCAAAACCAGTAATTACGATTTTTTAGAATATCAAAAATTGTTTCAGCACATTAAATCAATCAGTACTCAACCAATAACAAGCAAAGGCGCTGATACAAAAGAACCTATTTTTATTTTAGGCATGCCACGATCTGGTACAACGCTTGTTGAGCGTATTATTTCAAGCCATGACTCAGTGACCTCTGCTGGCGAGTTACAAGATTTTGGCATGAGTATAAAAGAGTTAACACAAACAAAATCGAATAAAGTACTAGATATAGAAACAATTACAGCTGCATATGATTT
>Ga0209396_1004568_pt1 | contig 13400 bp, 10 predicted proteins | sample GOMGulsemesocosm_6_FD_184638 | JGI IMG/M metagenome (GOLD analysis project Ga0209396, IMG submission 184638) | Methane-oxidizing microbial communities from mesocosms in the Gulf of Mexico - GOM8C Gulf of Mexico (SPAdes) (version 2) | ecosystem: Environmental > Aquatic > Marine > Cold seeps...
AAAAATTTCACTGGTAGATAGCTTAATCCAATCATCATTTTGACGAATAGGGAAAGTGACGTTTGGAATTGTTTGGCCTTCTATATTTTTAAGCATTATACATCCTGTTAATTTGTATGATTGATTTGTATGAGCCTAGTATTGCTCAGATTGTTAAATAGGTCTAATTGATTGTAGTTATCACAGTGATTGATAAAATAGATTGATTTTTGGTAGTTAATTATTTTAATGAATTAAGGCTTTATTTATAAAGAATAGATCTTCGATAACACATCATCAAAGATGACGGGGCTTATACGCATAAAAAATAATGTTAGCTTTACAATAAAATATAAATGTCAAAAAGCACGATTAAGAGTTAAATTCATGTTTTATCGGAAATACCAAATCAATTTTCTAATTAACCATTCTAAATGTTAAATTTATTGTGCTATCAATTGTTTAATATTATTATTTTTAAATAATTCATTTTCAAACTTATTGGATCTAATAAATGTCACAACAATATTTAATCAGTTGCAACAAACTAATTCAAAATGGTAAATATCAAGAAGCGATAACAGGGTTTGAATTCATTTTAAAAATAGATCCAACTTCGGTGTCTGCTTTCAACGGAATAGCATACTCCCATGCAAAACTTAAAAACTGGCAACAATCCTTAACTGCCATTTTAAACGCGATGGGCCATGGAAATAATAAAGAAAATGATTTAGCTCTTTTTATTCAAATTTTAGAAGAGAGCCAACTGCAAAGTTATGTATCTTTAGTCGAAAAGGGCCTTTTTGAAGCAAATAAATATAATAAACTTGAAAATAAAGCAACCTCGTTACTAAAAATTCAATTCAAAGCAAAATACCAGCCTTTATTAGAGAATTTAGACTCCGAATTTAGTATTGAACATAATGTATTTACAGATAAATCTTTATTTCTAATGATGGAAAAAAATTTTATTGCTGATTATCAAATTGAAAATCTAATCCTATCTGCTAGGACTGAGATTTTAAGACTTGCCTTTTCCGGAAAAAGTATTGCACTATACATCCCTTTTTTAGCAGCATTTGCTTCTCAAGTACTCCTTAATGATGGGCTGTACCACACAGAAAAAGAAAATATAATAAAATTAAATCAACTAGATAATAATTTGGAGAATATTCTTTTACGAATTTGCCATTCTAATATCAGAGAGATAATGAACATATGGCATGAAAATAAAGAATTAATTCATAATGAAAAAACCAAGAGTTTAATCAGTGACTTAACTTTTTACGAACAAGTTGCAAATATCAAAAATAGTAATATCGAACACGTAAAAGACAATACGTCAAAAATAGTACAATCTTTTTACATGCAAAACCCTTATCCAAAATGGAAAACCCTTAAAATAGAGCCGAACACTTTAAGCATCGAGGGGTTGTTTAAGCAATTAGATAGAGATTTAAGTAAAACAATAAACATTCTTTTTGCAGGATGTGGTACAGGTCATCAAGTAATAGAATGTGCTATTAATCACCCTCATATAAAAATAGTAGCAATAGATCTTAGCCCTAACAGTTTAGCTTACGCTATAGCGATGGCTGAAAAATATAAAGTAACCAACATTCAGTTTTTTGTATTAGATATTTTGAATGTATCCTCTTTGTCTCAATCATTTGATTATATTATTTCAACAGGTGTGCTACATCATATGGAGTCGCCAACAAAAGGCTTACAATCATTGGAAGGAGTATTAAAGCCCGATGGAATTATGCACCTTGCTTTTTATAGTAAGTTCGCAAGGGAAGAGCTAAAACAAATTAAAGCCGATGTTCTTGAATATTTACAGGTTAGTGAATCAGATATAACACCTTCAGATATCAAAGAATGGCGTGCTCAACTCAAGGATAAAGAGAAGCTGAGAACTTGGTTTAATGTTGATGATTTCTTTTATTTAAATGGCTTATACGATTTATTATTTCACCCCCAACAAATTGAATATTCATTATTAGAAATTCAAACTCTATTAGAGTCCGCGAACTTATCTTTTAAATGGCTGCCTGTAACCGAACAATACCAGGCATTGTTCGAGTTAGATTTAAAAGCTTTACCAACAAAAAATAATAAAGGAACACTGTCATACTGGCATGAATTTGAACTAAACAACCCAGATTACTTCATGCATATGTATGATTTTTTTGTTACCAAATAAACAGTGATATTCGATTTATTGTAGCCTAATTAGTTAGGCTGCAATAAATTAACCGGCAAAGCCTTGGGGTATTACAAAGCTAGGAATTAATCCTTTTGCTGATGCCACAACTCTTTGGTCTGACAAACTGATAATTCTTGCATTAACAATGACACCACGCTCAGAAGCCAACATAGTTCCACTGAGTACATAACCAAATGATTGCATACGCTGTAAATCTCGGCTATTTCTTGATAAAACAAAATCTCCAGTTGATGTTACTTTTATAAAGTTTGTTGCTTTATGATCTATCACAGATAAACCAAACTGTTGCAACTCAACAAAAAACAGCTCTGACAATTGATTGCCTAAAATATCTGAACGGTTGAGTGTTGAATCAAATTGCACAAATGAAGTAATCGCAATTGGCTTTGGCAATGGTTCTTCATCAATACTCTGTGCTAGTCTCATTGCCATTTGCTCAACATAATCACTAAGCAAGTTTTGTTTCGCATAAGGCTTAAAGTAGTACTGGTTTTGATTTTGTGCAGCAGCTGACATTTCTCGTTGCTGCTCTTCAATAGATTGACCTGGACCTATAATTGCTGCATTACCTCTAATCACTTTTGTATCAGCAATATCACAACGATGATAAACGCCATTATCACCTATACATAAACGAGAGTCATCTTCAAAAAATGTAGACATACAAGCATTTAAATTTATAAGTATTATTATATTAAAAAGAATATTATTTATTTTCATCATGCGCTCGATTTAAATTATTCATTTGAAGATATGTTATAGTCAATACCATCGCTAGCATCACCCATAGTCAATGCATTTGCGATATGGCTAGGTATAAATCCTTGTGCTGACGCAACGACCGTTTTAGATGTTAAACCAATAATTCTCGAATTAACTAAATAACCACTTTGATATTTAGACAAAGTGCCCGTTAATATATATTGAATTGATACATCCGCATTGAGCTCAAGAAAATCTCTCGTAAAAATAAAGTCTCCCTGCTCTGTTACCCGAATAAAATCCATTGTTTTAAAATCAATAACTGGGATCCCCACTTGATGAACTTCATGAATAAAGCTTTCTGCTATTTGATTTCCAAGTAAAGATGTTTGGTCCAGATTTGAATTAAGAAAAACAAAACTGCTCACTCCAATAGGCGTTTGTGTATTAACATACTTTAAATTACCAATTAATTGATGCATCATGCCTCTAACATAATGGTTTATATTATGTGTAGCTGCAGCCGCTCTCTTTTGGTCTGAGTTAGTTAAAACCGAACTTGATTGAAACTGGCTATCATCCCGTCTTTCAAATGCAGGCTTTTGATTTTCAGGCAAATCCTCATTTGACGTGCAACCACCTAAAACTATCGCTATAGTAGCAGCGAAATAATAATTCCTCATAATCGAGACCCTTTATAAAATACCTAAATAAAATTTGTTGTTAATAAATTTATGGACCGTCATAAAATTCAAACAATATATCAACGTTGCAATTAAGCTAATCAAGCAAATTTAATGCCACAGATTCAATAACTGTTTTTATTGCTTTTTATAATCAGAACTAAATCTTTAGACCTAAATAAAGGCTAAATTATCAGGCAATAATTTGCCGTTAGCGGTAAAACTTAGTTTTTTAAAAAATAAAATATTAACGGGGGATTTTAGATTTCATCTTGAGCTTAACAAGCAATAAACGCTACCAAAAACAATACTTACCATTTAAATACAACAACTTAAAATAAGTTAAAAGTATTGTCAATTACAATGTATCAGTAATCCCTCCCCCTTGGCACGACTGTTGCCTTTATAAATAGTTATTCTTAAATAACGACTGCGTTAGGAGGTCATATTTCATATCTATCTGTAAGTTATTTTTTATTTAAATTAAAGTTTGTAATTAAATAACCGATATGAAAATAGATAATAAAATGGACTTTAGTATTATAGAAACAACCAATTATCAATTTAAAGATAATTTATAAATTTAATTAAAGTTAAATAAAATATTGCCGATACGTTGTTTAGTTAGCTGCTTATATCAAACATTGATTGCTGCGGTTTATATCTTAAAAACAGTATTAGAATAAATATATCAAACGAGTTAAGGAAATTAATATGATGAACTTTACAAAAAAAGCTGGCGCTGTTGCCGTAACAACCTTACTACTAGCCTCCAGCGCCAATGCAGCTACTTTTAATGCAAATGCGAGTTTCCGTACCATTGCTGATGTTGCAATAACTGAAGCTTCTGCACTTTCATTTGGTACTGCGGTAACAGGTAAAGCTGGAACTTCTTGTACAGTAGGTTTGACTATTGCTAGTGGTGGTGCTAATGCAGTGCCTGGCGCTACAGCAACAGTGCAACCTACAGGAGCAGGCGCAACTGGTTGTGGTGGTACAACAGATGCTTTAGCTGGTAACTATACCCTAGTAGGTAGCCAGGGCGCAACCATTACAGTCTTGATGGCGACTGCGACAGAAACAGACTTTACTTTTGCTCCTGCTGGTATTTTTACAGATGAATCTAATGTAGCTGTTTCTGTAGAAACAGCTTACTTTGCTGATGCTGCTTTTAATGTAGTTATTGGCGATACCGGAGGCGGTAGAATCGGAGTTGGTGGCCAATTGACGATCACAAATGATTTAACATCTTCAACGAGCTATACTGTACCCTATGTTGTTTCTGTAATTTATTAATAAAACTAAATTGCAATCTAAGTTTCCTGCATAATTACACTTCTTGATTAATTAAATATGCAGGTAAATAGAAATGAAAAAACGGAACTTATGATTTTCCGTTTTTTCATTTCTATTTTTCATTTCTATTTTTCATTTCTATTTTTCATTTCTATTTTTCATTTCTATTTTTCATGGCATAGTAAATGCTTAACATACTAAAGTTAGTAAAATAATAAACTGTCAACAATTTGTCATACAGCATATTATTTGACATTTGTCTTAATGTTAAAGGTTTATCATGAAAGAAAAAAATATATTATTAAAACTGTTTTCAAGTTTGAATTTATTACTGATAATTTTAAGTTCTCAAAATACAGCATATGCTGCAGCAGATATTCACTTTTCTAAATATCGTTTTGTATTTGACGATAATCACAGAAAGGACTCCCTGCAATTAACAAATACAGGATTAGATCCGGCTCGTTGTAAAATGTCTACCATAAACTTCATTATGAATGAGAATGGCCCTTACAAGTTAGCAATGAAATTAGACAAAATTCAAAATTCAGCCATAAAAATCTTACGATATTCACCTCGCCAGATAACAATTAATGCTGGTAACAATCAAACGGTTAAAATAGCCTCTCGTAGGAAGCCTAATATTAAAGATAATGAATATCTCAGTTACTTAAAAATAGACTGCGAAGAGCTTCCTAATCCTAATGTCAAGGAAGAAGAAAAGATCAATATAAAACCAAAATTTGTATATTATGTACCACTGCATGTCCGAGTTGGAAAGTTAACATCATCTACAAGTTTTGAAAATGTCACTTTAAAAGAAAATAATGGCCTATACACAGCTTCTTTTACTCAAATAAGAACTGGAAACCGCTCAATTATTGGGGATGTAAAAATTAAAGAAATCAAATCAGGGAACATTTTAGGTGTTTCAAATAATACAGCTATTTATGTCCCATTTAATAAAAAAGAATACAGTATAAATTTAAAAAGAAAACCTAATGGGCCAGTAGAAATTATATACACTGAAGATGTAAATCTTAGAGGTAAACTTTCACTCTCGGCTCAAATAAATTAAGCACTATAAATATAAAACCCGATTTAAAGTGAGGAAAAATGAAATGAAACAAATTTTAAAATGGTATTTACCAAAATATTTTTGTATCAGCTTTTTATTTTTTTCAACAACCTTGATCGCTGGGGTTTATCAAAAGTCAGATATTTTGGATGAAGACTTTTTACTCCTTGATATAAAAAGTAAAAAGTTAACTTATTTAGAAGCTGTCGATGCTTATAAAGTTAATAAACAAATACTTATTCCAATAGGTGCTTTATTGCAATCATTAGAATTAAATTTTGTGATATCAGTTTCTGACGGCACTATAAAACTGAAAAATAACAATAGTACAATTAATATTGATTTACAAAATCAAATTACACAGGGACTTACGCCAAATATAGATCAAGATATTTATTGGACAAATGAACAAGATGACTTATTAGTAAGTCATCTTTTGATCGAAAAATTGATTAATGCAACATTAGACTTTAATATGTCTAAACTCGCGATAACAATTAAAAACAATAAACATCAATACCCTGTAGAAAAGCGGCTAGAGCGGGAACTTCGTAGAACACATATAGCAGTCATGAATCCTGCTGGTATTCCAGATATTGTTGGCAATAAAATTTTTTCTGATGAGTTTATTTTAGATACATATAAATTATTTAGCCCTCCTAGTGCTAATATTAATTTCAATTTATTATCAATTAATGATGACAATACTAAATCATCTACTAAAACTACATTTAATAATTCAATACAAAGTAGCTTTGATCTTCTGTATCACTACACTCAATTAACTTTAAATAAGCAAGCCGATAATAACATTGCAAGTAATCTAACTTTTACTCGTCATCATGGTTCTCCTTACGAAACATTTCCATTAGGAATCAAAAGTTACTCTTTTGGTGATATATATGGAAAATCGGATAATTTAACTTTAGGAAATAATTCGGGTATTGGTTTATCTGTTGCTCGTAGACCTGTTAATTACAGTAGAACATTTGGTAAAATTACTTTAGAGGATTTTGCTCCCCCAGGATGGGAAATTGAATTATATCGCGGAGGTGTATTACTCCAAACATCAACCGTTCCTGATGATGGCCGATATGTATTTGAAAATATAGAAACAACATATGGCACTAATAAATTTGAGATTAAATTATTTGGCCCTTATGGTGAAGAAGAAGTACATCATAAAAACATTAGAATAAATAGCACCCAGTTAAAAGAGAATCAATATGGCTTCGATAGCTACTTTATGGATGCGGGCAATAAGTTACTTGGGGGACTAAATAGTCAGTCAGAATCTTTTTCACCTGACACTTTAGGTTTTGCATTTGATTACGGTCTTTCTAATGAACTCACGTTAGGTCTAAATTTTTCACAATTAAAAGACTCTTTAAATAAAGAACAACACTTTCTTGGCTCTGAGCTGCAAACTAGTATTCCTGGAGCACTTTTTAATTTTAATTTTTCACACCAAATAGGTGAAGGCTATGCTGGCTTAGCAGCCGTATCAGGAAGGCTTTGGGACAATACAACCTACCAAGTATTTTATGAAAAAAACAATAATTATCAATCAGAAAATTCAAACCCCAATAGAGAAGAAATGTCAGTATCTGTTAGTGGTAATTTCTGGGGGTCAAACTATACTAATATGGTGAGTTATACTACTGATAATGTCACAGATAAACTAAGCTTTATTAACCGTTTATCAGGAAGGTTAGGAGCTTTTAGTCTTACTAATTTTTTATATTATGATGACTTGAAACTTAAAATTAGTACTTCAGATACGAAGAGTGAAAGAATTTCAGGATCATTATCTATTGCTGGCAGTTTTGCTAATACGTCTCGACTTAGTGGGAGTGTAGATTATGATCTCAAAAATAACTTTAATATAAATAAATTCAGGCTCACAGCAACAACCAGATTAACAAATAAAATGAACCTAAATAACAATATCGAGTACTTTCCACAAAATGAGAATAAATGGCGTATCAATAGTAATCTTGCTTGGTTATCAAAATATGCGTCTTTAAATTCAGGACTTAGCTATGCCGAGAATGGAGAGTGGACAATTAACTTAGGTCTAAAGTTTTCCATAGGTTATGATCAAAATAATAATAAATGGCTTATGAACTCTGAAAATATGACAACGATGGGTACTTTAGATATAAATAGCTATTTAGATCAAAATAATAATCATCGATTAGATGAAGGTGACGTAGCTCTGCCTGGTGTTCGCTTTGGCCCGACTAAACAATGGCAAAATATTACCTCTAATAAAAATGGAAAAACCTTATTACCCTTTGTATCTGCATTTAGCCCAACTTCAATTAATGCTACTTGGATCCAAGGTGTATCACCATCAACTAGAACCTACTCTGTTTATACCCATCCAGGGAGCCATATATCAGCCCAAATCCCATTTACAGTAAAAACAACTGTTGTTGGTTTCGCTATGCTAAATGATGAAGATGGTGATCCACTAGTTGAAAGTACAATACTCTTAAAAAATACTAAAAATAAACTCATCTCAAAAATAAAAACAGATGATGATGGTTTTTTTGAGTTTATCGATCTTGAGCCAGGTAATTATATCGTATCTATTGAACAAGCTTATTTAGATAGTCGCACATTGAAAAGCAATCCAGGTAGTTTAGAATTTATAACGCCTCCTGCAGGTGGTTATTTTGAGCTAGGTGTAATATCAGCAGTCCCTTTAGCACAAACAGTCACAGAAAGCGCTCGAATTGTAGAACCTACCATTGATAATTATGAACCCATCGAAGAAATTGAAAATCTATTAGGCATTGCTAATTTAGTAAATGAAAATACTATAGATGTTAATAATAAATTTAGAAGCACTTTAGAAAATAACTTAATAAAGCCAATAACGATACAAACCCCAAAAAAACAATTAGAAGATAAAAGTGTTATTACTAATAAAATGCTCAGAACAGCCAATGTGCTAACAGCCACTAATCAAAAATCAAGTGTAACTTCACAACTGAAACAATCATCAGTTATCAATTCGAAACAAAACAAACAACTTCCAGAAGCCTCAAACTTAATGCCAAAGTATTCAATTCAATTTGCGACGCTTAGTACCGAAGTTCAGGCTATAAACTTTGTAAAAAAACTAATAAAGTACAATATCGAAGCTGTTAGTTTATTTGATAACAAAATAAAATCATATCGAGTTCTAACAGGACCTTTTGACACTAAATCAATCGCTTGGCGCAAATCCAATGAGTTAAGAAACCAAGGTGTTACTAATTTTGTACGTAAATGGACAACACCCAATTTGATAAAAGGTGAGATTACAAATAACCTACCTGAAAATGGTTTTTCAATTCAAATTATGGTCGCAAAACATCAGAATAGTATTGATCAAGCAATCAATCAAGGTTTGTTAGGTAGCAATTTATTCCAAATAAGAAAGCAAAGTGATACACAAAGTCTTAATGTGCTTTTAAAAGGTAATTATGCAACAAGAGGTCAAGCACTAAAAGCAATGGCGCAATTACCAGAAGAGTGGAAGAAAAATACATGGGTTCGTTCCATGAGTGATTTACGAAAAGAACAAATAAATTAACAAACAAATTTTGTTATTATTGCAATTATGATTAGTGGTCTTTTGTAGATCTAAAGAGGTAAAGTGAAAAGTAAGAACATTTTATATTTATGCTTAATGTTTTTTATAATGGTTTGCTCTCTCAATTTAAAAGCAGAACCGAGTATAATCCAAGCATCAGCAACATCATTCGGAAATAATATAATTCCACAAACAGGCTCCTGTGAAATGGCCCATGATACCAGCATACTCACTAATATATCAGGTAATGTATGCAGTACGTCAACAGGAAGTCGTGGTCACTATAAAATTTATTCAACACCGAATACAACTGTCAGAGTTATTATTCGTCCACATAATAATAGTGGGGACGGCGTAGTATTTTCTCCCGATGGTGTAATCTTTAGTGATTCTACTGCTCAAATTGCATTTGTAGAACATGCTACTACAAATATTGATAGTGGCACATCTGGGATTGTTGAAATATATATTGGAGGTACTTTAACTTTAGTGAGTAAACCAAATACCAGTCAATCCTATAATTTCACCTTTGAAATAGATTATAGTGAGATATAGAGATACTAATATTTATTACCTAAAATGGCCTAATGTTTGCTTTATTATTAGCGAACGAAACCTTTTTTCATTTAATAAAGCGCATGAAGGTGCCCAATGAAGTTATTCCATACATACAAACCAAACGCTATTATCACCACCTTAATATGTGCGGGATTAACGGGTTGCCTTAGTACCATCACAAGCCAAGAAGCGGTAATTCAACCTGAAATAAAGCAAGTGTCACTATATCAGCTAAATAAAGTGCAATGGCAAGAAAATGCTTTTCGCCCTAATGATATATTTAACCGCTATGAATTAAAATTATTAGCTTCCGTAGCATGGGAAAAACGCTCTGATGCTGAAACCTACAAGTTCAAAAAAATAAGGTTTACTAGCACAGATGATAGTTATGCTATTAATTTATTGCACCCTCAATTCACTAACAAAATGGCTTGTGGTTGGTATTGTGAATATTTAGATCAACCTATTACTCAGCCTATGCTCGGCCAATACACTATGTTAGATAAGATTTTTGAAGGTAAAAAACCTGAATTACTAAACTTTTACGATAGCTTAAAAAGATTAAATGATAAATTATTACAGCTTAAACCGACTCAACTAAAATTAATGCCTAACATTATTGCCAAGCTATCGGTTATTGAACAGGAGTTTGATTCATTAGAGCAAGTAACCGGATATCTAAACGACTACTTTGACGAAGTTGATTTTAATGCTGACCTTTTAACTCAAACGGATAAAATAATCTTTCTAAATCAACCTAAAGTAACCTCGTTTAAAAACAAAGATATTAAAACTGCCCCTCATAATAATTTAGTTTCATTTTCTGGTTCAGATCCAGATGCAGCATTACTTGCTAGCTTTAAAAAAGCAGCGAAGATATCTTACAAACAAGATTTAACAACTGTCGAACCTCCTATAAACAAACTTAATATTCAATCTATTTCGTTCTCAGAACAAGTAAACAATAAATTGGAAAACAAAGTTAATGAAGGTGACTTTTCTATTTCTCAACTTATATGCTCTTTTCAAGATAATTATTTTGGTGAAATATTATCTATCCAAGGAGATGTAATCAATGTAGCCCTTAAAGGGCAGGCTAAAATACTTATGGGTGGCCAAGTTATTGATGCTCAAGCAGGTGTTTTATTTGAAGCTAATGCAGAATTTTCCTATTTACAGCTAGATGAGAATAAAAACTTCACGCAAAATCAAATTTCAGACTGTAATCTAAGCGGATTTTAGCTTTTATGAACCTTTGAGTAAAGTAACACTTGAACCTTGCTTAGAACTCATTAACGAACTCGCTATATTTTCAGGTATAAAGCTCTGTGCTGAAGCTACAATAGCTTTTGATTTTAATCCTACAATTCTCGCATTAACTAAATAACCGTCTTTATGTTTAACTAAAGTTCCTAGTAATACATACCTAATAGGTAAACCTGGTTTTAACTCCAAAAAATCACGAGTTAGAATAAAATCACCTTTAGGTGTAACACGAATAAAATCAGTAGTCTTAAAATCAAGTACAGGTATGCCAAATTTATGTACTTCATGCATGAGGCTTTCTGAAATCAGATTACCTAATAAGTTGGTATCTTCATAGTTACTATCTAAAAAAATAAAGCTAGTAATAGCAAGTGGTGTCGATGAATTCACATATTGCAGATTACCTATCAATTCTTGTGTTATACCTCTAACATAATGATTGATATTTTGGCCTTTAACACCTGCACTATTTTGCTTTCTAGTTAAATTAGTCATGTTCGATAACAGTAATTTTTGATAGTCACGGGTAAACTGAGCGCTTGCTTCTAAAGGAGTTACTACTTTATCTTTGTTTTCAGCTTCGTTAGGAGCTCTTACCAATTGTTCAGTTAAAGAGCAACCGATTAAAAGATTTAATACTGAAATATAAAGTATCGATTTTTTCATGATTTTCACCTAATACCCTTTTCTATAAATTTTTTGACTTTTTAGCATCACTTTAGAGTCACTCCATATACTGTTCAATGGAATATAATCTGTTGCTGCAGCAATTATCTTTTGGGTTTTAACATCAATTAATCGAGCATTAACTACATAACTAGTTTCTTGCTTTAAAAATGTTCCGGTTAAATAATAATCCACGTCAATTTTTTGGCTTAACTCCGCGAGATCTCTTGATAGCATAACATCACTATTTTTATTAACTCTAATTGCAGTCATACTTTTAAATTCTGTAATAGTTAAGCCTGCTTGAGCAGCCAGAGTAGTAAAACTTTCTTGAATTTGATGTCCTATCGAACTATCACTGCTTTCACTTAAAGACGCTGCAGGTAAAAAAGTTCCTACAGCAACAGATTGATTTAAATCTATTTTTATTGAGGTCTTGAACATCTGCTCTGCTAACTGACTAACATAGTAATGAATTGAGTTTTCAGATAACTTTGATTTTATAGGTGTTTGATCATACTTATCAGCCTCTTGAGATGAAGTTATAGTACAGCCCCCTACGAATAGTAGAAGTAATAAAAAGGATATTATTTTCATAAGTAGTGAGCCAAAAAATTATAAACACCCCATAGATAAGCAAATAAAGTGCCAGTAAAACTATAAAATTTAATAATCTAATTAAATTTAGTTCCTACACTTGCTACTTTTGTTTTAATAGATATTTACTTTGAACTTTAACACTGTTTATTATAGGGTTAGGTAATAAATAAGTCCTCATAGTTTAACAGGATAAAACTGCGGCCTCCTAAGCCGCTGCTCCAGGTTCGAGTCCTGGTGGGGACGCCATTTATTTCTTATCAAACTTTCAACCCTTTAAAAACAAAAAAGATGCCTGAAGGCATCTTTTTTAGTGAGTAACTTTAAATTAGAATGTTTTTTATAAATAACTAAAAATCATTTTCGATAAAACTTAAACAAGAACTCCTATAAATCACTTCGAAGATGACCACCTAAATTATTATAAGATGACACGAAGTTAAGTGAATAGTTAAACTAACGTCTTTATAAACTCGGCAAGTTCATCCTTCATATCTTCACGTCTTAAAGCGAATTCAATGTTCGCTTTCATGTAGCCTATTTTGCTACCACAATCATGGCTTTTACCTTTCATGTAGTATGCTTCAACGGCTTCATTTTCCATTAGCATGGCAATAGAATCAGTTAACTGAATTTCATCACCCGCACCTGGTGCTGTACGTTTTAGTAGTGGCCAAATGTTTTCACTTAAAACATAACGTCCTACTACCGCTAAATCTGATGGGGCTTCATCTACAGCAGGCTTCTCTACCATAGCTT
>Ga0209396_1004584_pt1 | contig 13375 bp, 11 predicted proteins | sample GOMGulsemesocosm_6_FD_184638 | JGI IMG/M metagenome (GOLD analysis project Ga0209396, IMG submission 184638) | Methane-oxidizing microbial communities from mesocosms in the Gulf of Mexico - GOM8C Gulf of Mexico (SPAdes) (version 2) | ecosystem: Environmental > Aquatic > Marine > Cold seeps...
TGCCATATTTAATTACAACTGAGCAATACGCTAACCTAAAGTCTACCATAGAAGACTTACTTGCACCTTTTGATTCCTTTGCTTTTTCAGACTTTGTTACTGTGAATCCCGTATCAGCACTGACAGTAAAAAAAGCAGATCAACTGGTGACTGCTCAAGGTTATGAAATTACATTAGATCTTTTGGAACAAAGTGACGAGCGATACATTATCGAAGCTTATTATGATATCACTGATAACAAAAATATCTATGCGATAAATGAATACGCGCAACCAATCAACTTATTAAAAAACCCCAGCTTTACCCGTACTTGCAGTATCTGTAATACCACGACGAATCGCAGTCAAGGATTGATATTTAGTCACCCACAACAAGGTGATTTTTGCGCGCATCTCGCTTGTGTCAAAAAACGCTTGCCGGAATTAATGCCATTTGCAAATTATTTACAAAAGCTACCAGCATTAGTTAAACATCTTGAACAATTGCAAAATAGTGTATTTAACCAAGCTTATTCATCCGGTGCCCCACTACGTTTGTACCTCGCTATTGTAGAAGATGAAATTCGCCAACACGGTTTTGTCAGTAAACAAGACGCGATCCAGTTTCATCATGACTTTAAGCATGCGAGTTACAACAAAGCAGCCCTGTGCTATCAAACATCATCATACCCTAAAAACCTGAGTTTTGAGTTTGTTGAAAAAGCCATTTTGTATACCAAGCAAATGAAGTCAACCAGCTTAAACGATAAGTTAAAACAGCTGTGTGGACAAAGTGTATTGGCAGAAAATGAACTCGCCACTGCAACCTTAATCATCTCGAATTACATTGTTAATAACCAAGGTTTATTAAGTCATAAATCTCCACTAGCAACCGATAAAAAACTCGCGCTGCATGATGATGGTAGCCAAATCAGTGAAACATTACGTTTAAAAGGTAAACTCGGTGATTATGTGCGTTGTCGTATTACCGTGAATAGCAGTAAATACCAAATCGTCACCAAACGCTACGACATACGCGGCAAAGACGATACCGGACGTGTGGTTCAATTTAATCACAGTCAGGCAATAACCGAAAAATCATATATTTATATCAGTGGTTTTATTTCTAAGTTTTATCAAAATCAATACGGATATACCATATCGGTATTAAAAGGCGTTAAGCTCCTCTCTTCATAACCAAATTAATACGCGTGTTGCACTTGTTTACTTAAATCCAGTAACGATTCATCACGCGTAAACTTAAAGAAATAACATATTTTATAGATCTAGCTCGCAATTATCTGATTTCTATTACCAAACCGCCTCCGATTACCAATTTGTAGCTAGGGTTGTTTATACCCAAGCTACTTCAAGATGCACCATCTGCATTTTAAATAACTTGGGTATATAGGAACTTACCCAAGCTGGAGGCTATGGCAATGAAAATCAACATGCCAATTACGGATACAGAACAGTTTATGAAAGAGGGAGATATTCTTGTCTCCAAAACAGATCTAAAAGGTTCTATCACCTTCGTGAATAGAGCGTTTATCGAGATCAGTGGTTTTACAGAAGCAGAATTACTACGAAAAAGTCACAGCATTGTCCGCCACCCGGATATGCCACCAGCCGCCTTCAAAGACTTATGGGAAACAATTCAACAAGGTAACCCTTGGACAGGTTTGGTTAAAAACCGTTGTAAAAATGGTGATTTTTATTGGGTTGTAGCAAACCTGATTCCAATTAAAAAGAATGGCCAAATTATCGAGTTTATGTCGGTCAGAACCAAACCAACTCAGCAAGAAATTAAAGATGCCGAACTTACCTATCAAGCGATGAACGCCGATAACGTCCCGCGAAAAAATCCAATTGTTACGTTCAAGCAATTGCTTACTAACGCAGGACTAAAAACCAAACTGGCAATATTAACCACCTTTGTCGCCTTTATCTTAATGGCTGGTGCACTTGTTCAATATGATAACGTGAACAAAATTGATACGGCTTGGGATAATTACCAAACTAACATTACCGCACGTAGTTCGCTTATCAATGAGATAACAGCATCATTAGGCTATGGCGGTATCATTCATCAATTTAAAAATTATATCCTCCGTCAAGATGACAATTACAAAGCTCAATTTATTCAAGGTTATACAGAATTATTGAGTCAAATCAGTCGTTATCAAGCCTTATCTGGTGTTAGTGCACTAGAAGAAAATGCATTAAAAGACATCATGGATGTTGCAAAGCAATATCGACAGCATCTAGATAGCGTTCAATCCCTCATTACTAAAGGTGTAGGGGTAAACCAGATTGACGCCAGTGTGAAAGTTGATGATAAACCCGCGCTTAATGCCATTGTACAATTACAACAAAGCTATACATCACTCACACAGCAGGCCACGAATACCCTGCATACGCAAATCACCAATTCTTTTATCAGTTTAGGTGCAGAAAGACTTGCGACTTTCCTTATCTTAGCCTTGCTTGGAGTCATGGTGCTAAGTCGCGCAATAATTAAACCAATCAAACAGTTAATAGGTGTTTTAAATAATATTAATGAAGGTAAATACGAAAATAAATTTGAAATTCGTAATAGCAGCGAGTTTGGTAAACTATTCCAAGCAATTTACGTCACCCAGACCAAACTCAATTTTGATATTCAAGAATCACGCTTAACGGCTGAAGAAGCACTACGGATCAAAAATGCGCTAGATAATGTGACTGCCAATGTCATGGTAGCAGATGGTCAACGTAATATTATCTACATGAATGAGTCGGTAAGTAAGCTACTTAGTAACGCAGAGAAGGACATCAAAAAAGACTTACCTGATTTTAATGTCGATAAGTTACTGGGTGCGAATATTGATATTTTCCACAAACGTCCACAACATCAACAACAAATGTTACAAGGCTTATCATCAACCCACCAAGCCAATATCAAAATTGGTGGTAGAACCATGCAGTTAACCCTGAACCCTGTTACCAATGCAGCCAATGAACGCCTCGGTACTGTGGTTGAATGGAATGATAAAACCGCTGAACTGGCTATTGAACAAGAGATTGACGACATTGTTGCTGCAGCTGCGAACGGTGATTTATCCAAACGTATTAACCTTGAAGGTAAAAATGAGTTCTTCACTAAGTTAAGTACTGGCTTGAATGAATTACTGGAAAGTTCGTCATTGTTTGTTAGCGATGTCGGCAGCGTGTTCTCGCGTATGTCCGAAGGTGATTTAACCCAATCAATTGAACAAGAATACAATGGTGAATTTCAAAAAATCAAAAATGATGCAAACAACACCATTGATAAATTAACCACTATTATCAGCCAGATACGCGAGTCTGCAGATACGGTAAGTACCGCATCACACGAAATCGCACTGGGTAACACAGATCTGAGTCAACGCACGGAAGAACAGGCTTGTTCATTAGAAGAAACAGCCTCAAGCATGGAAGAAATCACCGCTACTGTGAAACAAAGTGCAGCGAATACAGATGAAGCGAATAAGTTGGCGACGGAGGCCAAAAATAAAGCTCAAAATGGCGGTAAAACCGTACAAGAAGCCGTTTCAGCAATGAAAGAGATCCTAACTGCGAGTAACCGAATCAATGACATTATTGGTGTCATTGATGAGATTGCCTTCCAAACCAATCTACTGGCACTAAATGCGGCAGTAGAAGCAGCCCGAGCAGGTGAGCAAGGTCGTGGTTTTGCGGTGGTTGCAGGTGAAGTACGCAATTTATCACAACGCTCTGCCGATGCAGCGAAAGAAATTAAAGACCTGATCCGCGACAGTGTTGAAAAAGTAAAAGTAGGTTCTTCACTAGTCAATGAATCGGGTGAGACATTACAAGAGATAGTGCATTCGGTTGAACACGTAGCCAATATGATTGCTGAAGTCAGTAATGCGGCAACAGAGCAATCTAGCGGTATTGAGCAGGTTAACCAAGCCGTGAATCAAATGGATGAAGTGACTCAACAAAATGCGTCACTAGTCGAGCAAGCATCAGTGGCGAGCTCCGCTATGTCTGAACAGGTCAATCACATGACCCAGTTAATCCAGTTCTTTAAGTTAATACAAGAAGAACAAGAAGAACGACAAATGCAAAATGTACCACAGCATCAAGGCACACAACGTCAGCAAGGTACGCGACCTCGCTCAACGAATGCGAACCGCAACCAGCGTAGTGGACAACAGTCAACTGCTCAGCCAGTAACGGCGCAGAAAAAGCAATCCAATGACAAGGCAATCGCCGCATTATCAAATAACGACAATTGGGATGAGTTTTAACTCATCATTAAGCGCCACCAGATCCCAGGTAAACTGGTAAATCCGGTGGTAAACCATTTAACCTCACCATCTTTGATAATTAAGATGGTTGGGGTTACTTTAATTTTCCAGTCACTACCTAAATCATAATTTTCATCGTTAATCACATCAAAGTTATATTCATGATATTGTAAATATTTCTTCACCCTCAGATCTTCGCCTGAACTTAATGCCACCGTTACTACCGGATAGTATTCCGATAATGTATCAACAGCAGGACTAACAAAGCTACACACAGGACACCATGTGGCCCAAAAATAAACAGCCACAGCTTGATTTTTACTTAGCTCAGCTATATCGACCATTTCACCCGACAATGTCGTCCCAACTAACGCAGGAACGTTATCTTTAGGAAAGTCTTTGCCACGCCATACATCTACAACAGCCGTAATAATAAATGCTAAGAGTACAAATATGGCTAGCTGTTTAATCCAACCAAGTAGTCGTTGCTTCATCTAATTACTTCCTTTGATAATACGCACACCAATTGCACTGAATAACGAGTTATTTATTCAATGCAATTGGTAAACACGATTGTTATTTGTTACGTTTAGCCGCAAGTGCCGCTTTAACTTGTTTTTCTAGTTGCTCATATGGCACAAGACCACCAACAATTTGATCACCAAAGATTAACGCCGGTGTACCCGATAAACCAAACTCACGCATTAAGCCCATGCTGGTAGCAACCGTTGTTTCTACGCTTCTGGCGGTATTATCTAGCCATTCATCCGTATCTGTTATCTTGCCCACTTTCGCAATTGCATTGCTATCTAAACGACTTGGACGTGACATTAATTTTTTATGTAATTCTGCAAATTTAGCAGGCTCATGTTCCCACACTGTTAGTGCTAATTCAGTTGCTTCTTTAGAACTTGGACCTAAGATAGGCACCAACTTATAAACCACACGAACTTCTGGGTACTCTTCAACTAAACGGTCTAATAACGGTTCAATTTTTTTGCAATAAGGGCAGTTAAAATCAGTAAAATACGCGATCGTTAGTTCTGGATTTTCAGCACCCATCCACGGATCCATTTTGTTATTAAACAAAGCCGCGTGATTATCATCTAAACTTTGCTCTTGCTGGTCTTTCACTTTGTTCTGTTCGTGTGCCTGCAGCGCAATAATCGCTTCTTTTAAAATTTCAGGATTGTTTACCAAGGTTTCTTTGACCATTTGGTTAAACTTGTCTTGTTGTACAGCCGTCATATCCATTTTTTCAGGTGCTGCCCACGCCATTTGTGTCGTTAAAATAGCGGCTGAAATAGTTGTGGAAAGTGCTAATAATTTCGTTTTCATGGTTATTCCCATTAATAAATTTGTGTCTATAAGTTTGAATCTATACTTTGATAAATAACGATAAATTTCGATAATTTACGCCACCCCATGCATCCACATGGGATAGCCATTAATATTATTCACCGCTCGCTTGCTGAATCGCATTCATCACGGCATCATCAGTTAAAATGACAGGTAGTGGAATACCGTTTGGCGCATTCGGGCCGTACACGATATTAAATGGCACACCAAAACGACCATTGTTTTGCAGATAATTAGTGACCTTTTCAGAACGAACAGTCCAGTCGCCCTTCATTGTTACCATGTTTTCTGTTTGTAGTTTGCTGTAAACAGGGTCTTGCAATACCACACCAATCTTATTGGCCTTACAGGTAATACACCAATCAGCCGTAATATCGACAAATACTGTTTTTCCCTCTTTTACTTGCTGTTCGATAGATGCAGTATCAAGTTCTTGCCATACTAATTCATCGGGAAGTCCTTGCGACCATTTACTGGTTGTTAAAGAGGCGGCCAACATACCTGCACTGCCAAGTAACAAACCAACACTAACGCTAATAAGTACTGCACGTTTACCTTTAAGCTTTATCATAAAACCGATAAAGACCAAGCTAACAAAGCTAAATAGGCTATAAATAACAAGCGTAGGTAAGAAACTAGACAGCAAAGTAACCAGCCACAAGCAAGTCAACATTAACAGACCTGCAAACACTGTTTTAACAGACCCCATCCAGCGGCCAGGTTTAGGTAATAGACTGACAAGGCTTGGGAAAGTTGCAACGAGCAACCACGGCAGAGCCATACCAATCGCTAAGGCAGTAAAGATTACAAATAAGCTTACCGTATCAGCACCCAGCGCATAAGCAACCGCCGTACCCAAAAATGGCGCACTACATGGTGTTGCAAGTAACGTTGCGAACATACCTTGTAAGAAATGCCCACGATTACTGTCATCACCCGCGGTCGCTAATTTAGTCTGTAGGTTTGACGATAAGCTAAACTCAAATGCGCCCAACATGTTTAATGAGAACACTGCAGTGATCACGACCATAACGGCAATAAACCACGGACTTTGGAATTGAATCCCCCAACCTATCGCTTGACCAGACACTTTAAGCACGAAAATAAAGCTCGCAAGTAACCAGAACGACACGATGATACCAGCTGCGGAAGCAAGGAACTGCTGTCTTATTTTACCTTTATCAACACGTGGTGCATCAATAATGGTACTTAACTTCATCCCCAGAACCGGTAATACACAAGGCATTATGTTCAGGATCAAACCACCCAACAAAGCGAATAGTACTATCCCCAATAAAGACCGACCGGCAATCGTAATCTGTCCTGCTACGACTGGCGTTGAGAACTCAAGCGCTTGTTCAGAGTCGATAACCGTCAAGTTTAAAGGTTTATCGATTAACTCAACTTTACCTAACCAACTACTGGCATCAAATACCGCAATTAAATTATCTCCGGTCTCTTCTACTGCTTTTAATTTAAAGGCAGTGTCTAAGTCGCCATCAATCAATAATGTTGGCGTTTCAGCCCAGTTATAACCTGTAATAGTCGCTTGTAATTGACTATTCGCTTGATCCCATACTAATTGGATCGCGTTATTATCATCGACTTTCTTCGGTACTTGAGCGATGCTTTTATTATACAAAAACATTGCTTCAGCATCGGCTTGCAAATTTTGAATATCAACCGACATATTGATGTCATAATCTGTTAATACACAAATGGTCGTGCACGAAGATAAGGTTAACTTACCCGCTAATACTAACGGTTTATTGATATCCTCTAACTGTAATTGCATTGGAAAGCTAACCGCATCGGTATAACCATAGGTCTCTAACCCAAGCAATGAGAAATGCTTGGGTACAGGCCACTGCCAATCACTGTCAACAAGGTTTGTCGAATCTTGCCAATCAATACTTGGGGCGATACCACCTTCACCAGGTGAGCGCCAATAGGTTTTCCAGTCGTCAGAAAGTTTAACTTCTAGTACAGCGGGCACGGTATTGTTAATCTGATCCACTTGCCCAGTTAGCATAAAACGTAACTGAATCGGTGGGTGCGACGGGTCTTGTAACCAACCTGTTGTTTGCGCCGAAATACTCGTCGAAATAAACAGTAAACAAGTTACGAATAAGGTTTTTATTGTCTTCAAATCATGTCTCCAAAAAGTACTAAAAGTCATCTTATCGATACTTCAATACCAATTGCATTTAGTCAGTTGTCAATAAACAGGTTATGCCGAGTGCTTATCTTATCAAGAGCAATCACGCATACCTAATCTATAGGTAATCATAATAATTCATTAATATACCTGAGTTACAGAAAAGACTTAAACTTTTAATATCAAATAGTTAATATCAAATGATTATTAACTAATCGCGTCTTTATCTATGTCCAAGATATAGCATCTTGAAGTAACTTGGGTATATAAGATATTACTCGTCGAACTTACACAAGATGAGGTGGCGGCGTTGCGAAGGTACAAATGTATTAGAGAGGTAGGTAATATTAAGCGTCTGGCGCGTGAAATAATGACTAAACAGAATGATCATCAAAATGATCATCACCAGTTCATCCATGTGGGTACTGGCTTTTTGCAACAGCTTTTCAGTCAGCTTACAAACGCCATCACTATTATCAGTATAACTAGCATCATAAAGTTCAACGTTCGTTGTAGCACTTTGATTAGCACTAACCTGACTATTTAGCAGCTTACCACTAAGTTGTTCACTACTAGAGATAGGCTGATTAAATGCATAAGCATTGTTAACCATACAAGCAATCAAAAACACTACTATTAATAGCAGGCTGATATTGGCATTGTTTGTTGGTTTAGTAATGCTCATATTTATTTATGATTAAGCTTATGGTTGAATTCGTCATAGAGTCTCTTTTTACCGATAATCAGTAAATATCACAAGTCAGGCTTATTAAAATTACCCTTCTTTACGAAAATTGGCTAATAATCGCTGCTTTTATACTAAAATGTAGTGATGAATTTAATTAACTGCTGGTATTTTTGTGATTTTAGCCTAGAATCCCGCCCTCTAGTTCATTTCTCTTTATCCAGTGTTGATAACAAAACCTATCGCGATGATTAAGTAGAATGAAAAAGCACAAATAAGATACCCAAACGAGTCTCAGATAAAACATCTTAAAGTAGTTTGGATATGTCATCACACTGAATAATCGCTAGGAAATAGACACATGGCAAAAGGTAAAAAGTACGATTTTAATTTGGTATTAGTAGACGGTTCTTGGACTGCTGAAATCGTTAGAAAAATCACATCTAAAAAAACAGTTGTATCAAAAAGCCAAGCTGGTTTTGCGTCAGAAGCTGAAGCACAAGTTTGGGCTGAAACTGAATTAAAAGGTTTCTTACAAAACCAAATCGACCGTAACGCACGTCGCATTCGCTTAGTTTCAGAAAGCGTTGAAGACATTGCTGAAGAGAGTTCAGAAGAAAGTGCAGAAGAGTCTGACGAATCAGAAAAAGACGACGCTTAATATCTCCTTGGTATAAGCAACGCCTTACTACCATCGCTAATTATGCTTAATTAGCGATGGACACTCACATCAAATCTTCTATCGCTTGTAACACACCTACAACCTCAAACACTTCTATTCGTCTTGTGCCCACATATAGCAACGCATCATTTGAACCACCATATGCCTGTGCCAGAATGTTATAACGGGTTTTCGCGTCACTGTTGTTATTAATATCCCATTCAATATATTCAATGCCATATGAATCAAAATCGTCGCGAAGATCACTGCAGCGAGCACAGCCTCGCCTACTGTAAATCACCACCTTAGGTTGGTTAAACTCATTAAAATGTTGCTTATAAACGCGCTTATCTCGCCAGGAAAAGATGCTGTCGCCTTTTATCTCGTACAGAAATTCGTTGTAGCTACGTGCATTAAACCCGCTATAGATGTTATTACCCACCACCAGTACCGGCAGCGTTGTACTATCAGCATATCTCTGTAATAGCTTCCTACCTTCTGCATTGTCTTTTAGGTCTATCACATCAGGCTTCATCGATTTGCTTTTAAGGTGCACTAACGCAGCGTCACAAGGCATGCCACACTCGTCATGCACGAACAACAATGCTTTCGCAGTACCACTAGCATTAAACGCCCCGTCCTTTTGCCAAATAAAACTAAGTAGACTCGGATTGTAATGATTCACAAATGCAATCGCAGCTATAAGCACAATAAACTTTTTCATATCCCTTAATCCTTTTTATGTTGCGTTAACATCCATGATCCACACTGCGACTTTAACCATTAGAATAAGTGAAATAACACTCATGAAGCAGGACAATATCTTACAAATAGTTGATGGGCAGCAGTGTAGCGAATTGTGAGTAAAGCAGGCAATCAGGGGATAGTATGAGATGAGCATTAACTTTTTAGGTCTAATGCAGTACTAGAAATGTCGTCCTAATAACGGAAGAAATACAGGGGTCGTTAAATCGACCTCTGTATTTGGCAGACGTGAAGTTTGTAGTGGTGCAGTTAATCTTCTTAGTCAGAATGAGTCAAAATTAAATTGCTGCCGTCAATTCTGACGTCTTTGTAGCCCTTTAAATTGTCTGCAAGTACATCAAGTACTTTTTCAGTAAGAGCTTCATCCGATAATTTATAAGTAGTTGTATTTTGACCCGACGTAGCATCACTTTTAACTTCAGATTGAATGCAGTTTAATAAATTTTGAAGGTCATCATTGTTCATATATATACTCCATATACACTGTATATTGTTTAAATTTTATTGACATTTTTTATGGTAGGCTCTTTGCTCTTTCGATTCAATATATTGTTTTAAAGATAAATATTATTGCCCTTAAAGAACTAAAAACGCGATAAATCGAGCGAAATAGGTACACCTAACCATTGTACATATTCTGTGTGATCAAGTAAGTCATCGCCTGTTACAGCATGCAGTAATACCGATATCCCTTGCCTATGCTCGATACACCAAGGTACAAACACGTCAAAATCGTCTGCAGTAAACGAAGCCTGAAAGCTCCACTGTGGATGCGGCCCTACTGGTTTAGTATTGAAATTACCAACATACAAACCCAGTTCTGTATTAATACTTGTTCTTAATGTCTCGGCGTGTGCTTGCGATGACTCATCGAAATAAAAATGCGCATGGTAGTCTGCATGACTGTTAACGGGCGTATCCATAAATACCTCATAAATAGGGCTATAAACAAAAAGCTAAACATAACACAGTTAGTATATTGCTGAATATGACCTTTACTTTCTTCACATTATTGTTAACAAGACATCGTAAAAAAACAACATTTAAAAGCACTAAATGACGTTACTTTACAGTGATTTACAATTGGAACCACTTTACATTATTTACCTTTAATTTACTGGTCACAGCGGTTTGTTTTATATATGATAACGAAATACGAACAATTATCATTTGGACTTCGATTAATATGAAACTATCAGTTGTAGCTACTTTCTTTGGCCTATTATTCTCTGCGAATGCATTATCAGACACGATCACTGTCACTCATCAATTAGGTAAAACAACATTAGATACTAAACCTGAGCGTGTTGTCGTGATTGGCACAGGGTCGTTAGACGCCTTAGATTATTTCGGTATTAAACCAGTAGCGGTAAGTAAAGCGACAATTATGCCAGATTACTTATTGAAGTATAAAGGCAAAGAGTTCGCGTCTTCAGGTAGCTTAAACGAACCTGATTTTGAAACCATTTACATGCAAAAACCAGATGTGATTATTATTGGTTCTCGCGCTGTCGAATCTTATAAAGAACTATCAAAAATTGCCCCAACAGTGATGTTCGCACCAGAATCAACTGGTTATTGGCAGAGCACCCAACAGCAATGGCGTATGCTGGGTGATATCTTTGAAATCCAACCAAAAGTAAAAGCGAAGATCGCCAGTGTTGATATTCAAATCACCGAAATTGCTAACTACAACAAAACCAACGACGTTAAAGCATTAACAGTAATGAGTGCTGGCGGTAATATCACTACGTTTGGTGCACAGTCTCGTTTCTCTGCCATCTACCGTGATTTTGGTTTCCAAGAAGCGGTGCAGAACATTAAAGAATCTCGCCATGGTGATTTGATCTCGTATGAATTCATTAGCAACGTGAATCCTGCCAACCTGTTCATCATCGACAAAGACAAACTAATTAATAAAGACAAAAGCCGTACCCGTGAAGAGTTCGCCAATCCGCTGGTAAAATCAACCAAAGCCTATAAAAATGACAACCTAAATTACCTAGATATTAACGCCTGGTACATAGCACTTTCGGGCGTCACAGCTACCGATAAAATGATCCAAGATATGCAGCAATCACGCGCACTGTAATTGAGGCTTACCTTGAAAAAGTTATTATTTTTGCTGGTATTACTCAGCATTGCATCGGTATTTATTGGCGTGGCTGATTTATCGTTCGCTGCCATTTTAGCGGGTGATACCGATGCCATAGAGCTGCTGTTAATCAGTCGCCTGCCCCGCTTATTAGCGATTTTACTCTCGGGTGCAGGGCTGAGTATCGCAGGACTTATTATGCAGCAGATCAGCCAAAATCGATTTGCATCACCATCGACATCTGGCACCATTGAGTGTGCCATGCTCGGCTATGTATTAAGTTTAGTCTTTCTTGGTCATGGCGATAGTCTATTGCTTATTTTTGGCATGGCGATCGCCGGTACACTGCTGTTTATTCAGTTTATCCATCGCATTCAATTTAAGAACGCTATCTATGTACCGTTAATCGGTATCATTTTTGGTAACGTGGTGTCTTCTGCTGCTACCTTTATCGCTTATAAATATGATGCGGTGCAAAACCTGTCAGCGTGGACTGTAGCTAACTTTGCCAGCATTTTGCAGGGCAACTATGAACTACTTTATATTGCCCTGCCTATATCTGTTATTAGCTACTGGTACGCAACCCGTTTATCTGCCGTTGGTATGGGTAAAGACTTCGCCACCAATATTGGCCTGAATTACAAACAAGTGCTGTTCATCGGTATTCTACTTGTGTCTGTGATGTCAGCCTCTGTGGTGATGATTGTCGGTCAACTACCTTTCTTAGGTCTGATCGTACCGAATTTAGTGGCGCAATTCTACGGTGATAATCTGCGTAAAAACATCCCGCTAACCGCTATTATTGGCGCTATTTTGATTTTACTTTGTGATGTCATTGGTCGCGTGATCATCTTCCCATACGAGATCCCAATTTCAATGATAATCAGTATGCTTGGTGGCGTGGTCTTTATCTTCTTTATCATAAAGGGGAAGCAAAATGTCTGATTCAATGAAGCTCATCGCGCTGGCAGTTATCACGGTCCTGTTTACATTTTTATTCATCGGTATTGGCTTAGATGCTTCAAACTATGAATACTTTTTATCACGCCGTGTGCCGAAAGTATTAGCCATGATAATTGCCAGTATTGCCATCGCACAATCATCACTGGTGTTTCAAACCATTACTCATAATCGTATTTTAACCCCGAGTATCATGGGTTTTGATGCCTTGTACTTACTCACTCAAGTATTGGTAGTGGTTATTTTTGGCGGCTTTAGTGTATTGCTATTAAATCCTTTTGTTAACTTTGCTTTGTCTGTTGCCATTATGATCGGATTTTCGTTATTACTGTTTGGCTTTTATTTCCGCAGTAACAATGGCAAGGGTAACGTCATCACGTTATTGCTGCTCGGGGTTATCTTCGGCCAACTGTTTAATA
>Ga0209396_1004586_pt1 | contig 13369 bp, 11 predicted proteins | sample GOMGulsemesocosm_6_FD_184638 | JGI IMG/M metagenome (GOLD analysis project Ga0209396, IMG submission 184638) | Methane-oxidizing microbial communities from mesocosms in the Gulf of Mexico - GOM8C Gulf of Mexico (SPAdes) (version 2) | ecosystem: Environmental > Aquatic > Marine > Cold seeps...
AAGGTTTATTGTTTTAACATTGAATAACATTTGTTACTAGCGCTCATTTAATTTATATCAAATGCTTAACATACATAATTTAACGGTTTCTTTTCAAGGAGAAGATTTATTCAAAGAAATTACTTTCAGATTAGGTGCTGGTGACCGTGCAGGTTTAATTGGTAAAAACGGTGCAGGAAAATCAACAATGCTAAAAATTATTTCTGGTGATCAGGAATATGATGGTGGGCAAATTGCACTAGCTAAAGATGTTCAGATTGGTTTTTTACGCCAGGATATTGATTTTATTCCTGGAAGAAGTGTTTTGGAGGAGTCTTATCAAGCTTTTGAACTCATTAAAAAGTTAGAGTTTCAAATAGCTGAATTAAATGAAGAGCTGACTACACGAACAGATTATGAAAGTGAAGGGTATGCTAAGGTAATTGAGGATGTAACAGAGTTACAGCATCAATATGAAATACATGGAGGATATAACTACCAAGGAGAAACGGAGCGAATTTTAGTAGGTTTAGGTTTTAAAAGAGAGGATTTTGATAAACTCACGGAAACTTTTTCTGGAGGTTGGCGAATGCGAATTGAATTGGCGAAGTTATTATTACAAAAAAATGAGATTCTATTGTTGGATGAGCCTACTAATCACTTGGATATAGAGTCAATTATTTGGTTGGAATCATTTTTAAAAAATTATGCGGGTGCAGTTGTGATTGTATCGCATGATAAAATGTTTTTGGATAATGTAACCAACAGAACTATTGAAATATCGTTAGGGAGGATTTATGATTATAACAAGCCTTATTCTCAATATCTAGTTTTAAGAAGCGAAATTAGAGAGCAGCAAGCTGCAGCTCAAAAAAATCAGCAAAAACAAATTGAACATACGGAAAAGCTTATCGAGAAGTTTAGGGCAAAAGCTAATAAAGCAACAATGGCACAATCTCTTATAAAAAAGATTGATAAAATAGAACGTATAGAAGTTGATGAAGAGGATAATGGAGTAATGACTTTAAATTTCCCGGTATCTATTGTCCCAGGGAAAATTGTAGTGGAAGCAACCGATCTTTCAAAAAGTTATGATAATAAGTTAGTCTTAAGTAATATTGATTTATTAATTGAAAGAGGTAGTAAAATTGCTTTTGTTGGTCAAAACGGACAAGGTAAGTCTACCTTGGCTAAAATGATGGTCAATGAAATTCCTTTCCAAGGGAATTTAAAAATAGGGCATAATGTTCAAATAGGATATTTTGCCCAAAATCAAGCAGAGTATTTAGACGGAAACAAAACCGTTGAAGATACTATGATTGATGCTGCAAACGAGAAAACAAGAAGTAAAGTAAGAGATATACTTGGGTCTTTTTTGTTTAGAGGTGAAGAAGTGGATAAGAAAGTAAAAGTATTGTCTGGGGGTGAGCGTAACCGATTAGCATTGGCAAAAATGTTGTTGCAGCCACTTAATGTGTTAATAATGGATGAGCCTACCAATCACTTAGATATCAAATCTAAAAATGTTTTGAAAGAGGCTTTACGTAAATTTGAAGGGACATTAATATGGTTTCTCATGACAGGGATTTTCTTCAAGGACTTACCAATACGGTGTATGAATTTAAGGATCATGTAATACGTGAGTACTTAGGTGATGTTGATTATTATTTGGCAGAAAGAAAAGTTGAAAACTTGCGTGAGGTAGAGAAGCGTGATGTTGTAAAGAAAGAAGTACCTAAAGAGAATAAGAAACAATCCTATGAGGAGCAGAAAAAAATAAAAGCACTACATAATAAATTAAGTAAAGTAGAGGCTAGTATTAATAAATTAGAAAGGGAGATAAAAGTTATCGATGTAGATTTAGAAATAAATTATGAAGTAACCGTAGCGAAAACAAACTTCTTTGATGAATATCAAGGGAAGAAAAATACACTTGAACAACTAATGGGGGAATGGGAGTTAGTCCAGGAAGAGATTGATTTGCTCTCTTAAGAGGTTAAAAATTAGACAAATGTACAATTTACGAAATTTATTTTAAAAAAAGACTTGTAAAAGAAGAAAACAGTCGTATATTTGCACTCACAGCGCGGGATAGAGCAGTAGGTAGCTCGTCGGGCTCATAACCCGAAGGTCACTGGTTCGAGTCCAGTTCCCGCTACTAAGTAAACCTCTTGAGAAATCAAGAGGTTTTTTTTGTACTTATTCTTAGCTTTAATATTGTTCCTGATATTCAAAATAACAAATTTTACATAATATTATATAAAAGACTTGTATAGATTTAAAACAGTTGTATATTTGCACCCACAGCGCGGGATAGAGCAGTAGGTAGCTCGTCGGGCTCATAACCCGAAGGTCACTGGTTCGAGTCCAGTTCCCGCTACTAAGCAACCCTTTCAGAAATGAGAGGGTTTTTTTGTGCGCTGAAATTAAGGAAGGGGCTACGACCAAAACTAAATTAAAAATTAGAGTCAAAGCTTTATTAATCACATGGGTACACAATGTTTGGTGTGTCTATATTTTTTTTAGAAATAGTATCTATTTTAAAATCAGTCCAAACATTATTATTTGGTGAGCTTCCATTGCAATCCTTTATCATTGAAACAGTCCAATTATAAGTTTCACAAGCAACTAAATCCATTTCTTTTTGCATAGTTTGTCCATTATTATTCCAAGTTTCATCAAATCCTGTAATAACTACTGACTGAGCAAAAGTAAAAACTACTAACGCATTTTCTTGGTCTTCACTAGGAATATAAGTAAATGAATAGGTTCCGTCTTCATTCTCTAAATAGCTAAAGCTTTCGTCACAATCATCACAATTAATTACACTAATTGTTTGTTTAACGAAACCTCTAGAGCCACCAATTTTATATCTCAGTTGATAATCTCCAGCGACATCAAATTGAAGAGGAAAACACTCTGGGTTATAATCTGATTTAGCGTTATGATAAACTTGAACCCAATCATCTGCGTTGTCATCCCACAGTTGCGCTTGTATGTTTGTTCCTATTGGAACGTTAAAACAAAAATCATGTGGTTCATCAGTACAAATTAATTCTGGGGTTATAAATGCTACAGGAATTCTTGAAACTTCCTGGAGATAAGTAGTTTTTTCGGACTCTATTAAATCTTTTTCACAAGAGATGAACGTTACTAGAGAAATTGTTAGTACGGATAATAAATAATATAACTTCTTCATAATATATAAATTTGATTAGTAATAAAATTCATAATGAAAATCTTAATAAAACAAACAATATTCCATCTTTTATTAATTAAAAAAAGGTTTCAAAAATTGTGCTTTACTATAGGTATAATTTATTTACACTTTGAGGACTAACAGTTCTTTACTTACATGAGTAAATGACGTTTCTAGTATAAATTAGTTTAAGTTGGACTGATTGTGCAATCAATCATTAATTGAATACTCTTTTGAGGATTGAGTATTTTTTTTAGTAAGTATTATAAATATAAGGTGTTTTTAATTAAGGTTACCCAAAAGTTTTACATTTTCGACATATGTGTCAATAAAGCCGATATGGTGTTTAATTGTTTGTTGTTCAGGTTATTGAGGTGGGGTTGGCAGTGTGAAAATCCAGTAATCATCAATCCTTTAATTGCTTCCGACTGATAAAAGGAGAGCTTTGTAATACCTTGTTTTTTATTGTGCTAACATAAGTTAAGTAGATAATCGTTGTTTTTTGCTTATTTGTCGAATTGTTTATAAAAAATAATAAAACTTAAGTGTAACTATTTGGTATTAAGTGTGTTTTGTTTACGTTTGTGCCACCCAAATATTAATGTGCTTAACCATAATATTTACCCGATATTAATTTTACACATGAAGAAAATAATAATTTTACCCTGTCTATTATGGGGTAGTATCTGCTTTGGGCAAACAAGCGGCGTGGGAATAAATGAACTTACCCCTGAGCAACAATTGCATTTAGGTTCACAAACTGGGACTATTCGAGTCGATGGTTTAAATTCAACAAATAATGGTTTTAACGGAGGAGAAGTAGATAGAACCTACCCATTATATGTTGATGCTAATGGAGACATGACTCTTGATGTTTCCGCTTATCAAAATAGTGATGGTGATGACGCCTTTGATACAGCATCAATAAATGGTACAGTAACGATACTACCTATAGGCGTTGATGATGGATATGAAGTGGTAGAAGTTACGTCAATTCCACTTATCTTAACTAGAGATGTTATGTTGGAACTAAAGTACTCATTAAGTATAGAGGTTTTTGAGGATAATGCACTTACCATTATTAAAGATGCATATGCCAGAAACATAACAAATTACTTTACAGTTGATACACCTGTTTTAACACCCACAACCAGAAGGTATGCTCAAAGTTCAAAATGCTATTTTAACAGGAATGAGATAGCAACTGATGCTTCTGCGGCACCAAATGCTGCAACTGGTTTTATTTATAATAGTGGTACAACATATATCCCTCTATCAGCGGGAGCACACACATTACGTTTTTATGGAAGTGCAAGTTCAGGAAGTAGTAATCAACCTACATATGTAAGATTTGCAGGTGGTCCTGATGCTATATTTTTAAGATTATATTAAAACTAACCCAACCCGATTAAAATGAAAAAACTTATGAATTATTTGCTGTTCTTAGCAGCAATTCCTGTACTGGCACAAGTTGGTATAGGTACATCAAACCCACAACAAGATCTGCATGTAGCAGGATCATCATCAACCATAAGAATAGAAAGTTTAAACAGTGTAAATGAACCAACTTTAAATGATGGAGTTAATTTATCACCAGTTTATTTAAAAGGAAATGGTGATTTAACTCTAGAGCCTCCTGGTTTTAATTCTGGTGCAGGTTTGGGGAACTTAGAGCCCTTAAATTTCTTAATTAACATACCAAACTTTGTTCCTAACGGGCCTTTTGGTGATGGTACCGTAGTGCCAAATGACATCAGTATTACATCGTCAACTGCTGAAATTGTTCAAGTTCCATTTACATCGCCTCAAAATGCATTAATTGAAGTAAGGTATGTGTTGACAATAGATTTGTCCGATGAATTTTTACCTCAACCAGCAGCTTCAACTTTTAGTGATGTTTCTACAAGAACTATTCGTTGTTACTTTTATATTGATTTAAATAGTGATGGTCTTGATGCTACCGAGCTTTCTAAAGTTTATGGCTTGCATGGGGAAGCTTACGCATCCTATGCTCAGGGGTCAGTAGGTTATGCTTTTATTCATGGTGTAGGCTACGGAAGTATTCCTCAAGGAAATCATTCTTTGGTATTCTACGGTGAAACTGTAGATGGTACTAATAAAGATACTTATGTTGGGTTTGGTGGATCTTCTGATTATTTGAAAATACGTATTTATAACTAACTTATTAAATGATGAAAAATATTATATTTTATACACTACTAATAACCTCAGCATCCATTTTCGCTCAAATTGGTGTTAACACTACAAATCCGCAAGAAGAACTTCATATTGAAGGCGCTACTTCAACTATTCGTGTGGAAGGATTAAATTTTGCGAATAATACATTAAATTTAGGAACAGCTGAAAATAGTAAAGTGTATGTTGATGCAGATGGTGATTTAGTTTTGGCAAGCCAGCCTCAAGATGTTGAACTATTGTTTAATCCTGCAAATTATTTAGAAGACCCTTTAGATACAGGAGGGGCAAATTCTAATCAAATAAATCAAACAGGAGTCGGTTCAGGGTATAGTGAGGGAGGATGGCCAAGACAAACGGGGCCAGGCTTATCAACTTTTACTTTAACCAAAAATGCAATTGTAGAAATAAATTACTCACTCTCCTATGAAATTTATAAAAGTGGAATAGGTATTTCAGACCATCATGCAAGAACAGTACAGTTTTATGTTTACTTGAGAAGAAATGGGCCAGCAAACGTTAATCCAAGCGATGCAAACTTAGTACGTAATGATGTTGATGGTAATCCTATTAATTTTGCGGGGAATGATGGGGCATTAGGATATAGTGGTCAATTTTATACCAATGGAGACAGCAATGGTGCAAGTGGACTCGAGGGTTTTGATAGAAAGTTTTATGCAACTGGGCATGATTATGTAAAATTAGGCCCAGGAACCTATACTCCAATGTTTGCTGGTGTTATGTTTGTTGCCAATACAGCAGGAACAGGTGCGGTGAAGATGCAAATTGGTGGGGGAGATGATGAAATTGTAGTAGTAGCACATTATTATAATTAGAAAAAGAAACAATCCAATTCAAAAAAAACCCTGGTTAGTTATTTAATCAGGATTTTTTTTGAATTGGATATGAGCTGGTTTGATAGAAACAATAAGAAGAGGAAAGTAAAAGAAGGGAACTTAAATCAATTTGGGGTAAAACCAATAGAAAGGTTTAAATTTGCATTTTACAATAACTTACCATTAGCTTTTTTACAATAAAAAGCGGGTTTTGTGTCTAAATAGGATTAAAGTTTAAGAGTATGAATGAAGAAAATATAGCAAAAATTAATGAGGTGATAGCTCAATATTTTGAAGGAAATACTAATATAGATTGGATTCCCGCAAAAAGTATTATGCCTGAGTTGATTAAAGCTGGAATATTCAATAAGGATGAAAAGAAAGGATTGCCAATTCGTAAGGTGTTCAGGAAATTAGACAAAGAAGAAGCGTTGCATAAAATCCCTGCTGTTCATGTTGAGAGAAGGTCTGAGAATATGTATTGGTACTTGGTACGAGAAGGGAAAAAATTTACTCCTAATGAAGTAATAAGCCCTCTTACTAAAAAAGAAAAAGGAATCCTAAATATTGAAAATAGTGATGAATTTTACTTGGTAAATTTATGTGATGAGCTACTTAAAGAAAAAGCGTCAAGAAAACATACATTTGATACTTTGGTAGGTAAATTACATAAAAAAGGAAAAGGAAGAACAAAGCTGCCTTTAGACGCGTATTATGAAGAGTTAAAACTTGTAATAGAGTTTTTTGAGAAAAAGAATACTGACGAAAGTAGTGAAAGAGAAGCTCAGAGAAAGTTTTATGATCAACGAAAAAAAGATGTTCTTGAGAAAAAGGAAATACATTTGATTGATGTTAATTACGCACTATTTGAGTGTAATGAAAATGACAGATTAGTCCGTAATAAGGAAAATGACTGTAGGGTACTTAAAGATCTTTTAAAAGGTTTTTTATAAACACTAACAACAACTCATAGGGAAATTGCTATAATACCTTAAAAAGGTTTGTAGTATCTTTGTCCTAAATTTTTTTGAATATATGGAGCATAAAGCAGGTTTTGTAAATATTATTGGAAATCCTAATGTTGGTAAATCAACATTGATGAACGCATTTATTGGTGAGAAGTTGTCAATAATAACATCAAAAGCACAAACTACCAGACATCGTATTCTAGGAATTGTGAATGGCGATGATTTTCAAGTAGTACTTTCTGATACACCAGGAATTATCAAACCCGCTTATGAATTGCAGGAGTCTATGATGGGTTTTGTAAAATCAGCTTTTGAAGATGCCGATGTGTTAATTTATATGGTTGAGATAGGAGAAAGAGCATTAAAAGATGAAGATTTTTTTAATAAAATTTCAAATTCAAAAATCCCAGTTTTATTGTTGTTAAATAAAATAGATACTTCTAATCAAGATGTATTAGAAGAGCAAGTACAATATTGGGCAGCTAAAGTTCCTACAGCAGAAATATATCCAATTTCAGCATTAGAGAATTTTAATGTCCCTGAGGTATTTGAAAGAATAGTAGAATTGTTACCACTATCTCCAGCATATTATCCTAAAGATCAATTAACGGACAAGCCAGAACGTTTTTTTGTGAATGAATGTATTCGTGAAAAAATATTATTGCATTATAAAAAAGAAATTCCTTACTCGGTTGAAGTAGAAACGGAAGAGTTTTTTGAAGATGATGATATTATCAGAATGCGATCCATAATTATGGTAGAGCGTGATTCTCAAAAAGGGATTATCATAGGTCATAAAGGAAGTGCATTAAAACGTGTTGGTGTGGAATCTAGAAAAGACTTGGAAAAGTTTTTCGGAAAACAAGTTCATTTAGAACTGTACGTTAAAGTGAATAAAAACTGGCGCTCTGATTCAAAACAATTAAGACGTTTCGGATATAATAATAAATAAAAAATCCGCTGTAGTTAAACAGCGGATTTCTAATAAAATTATAAAGGTTTTGGGGGACTCTTTATAATTTGCCAATGTTAGGGATTAACAATGCATTCTTGAGTTGTATATTGACTCAATTGTTTTTTGATAACCTCTTTCTTTTGAGTGTCACAATAACGTTTTTTACAACTCCACCCACTTGAACATGATGCTAATACTACTCCGATTGCGATTGTTAAGATGACTTTTTTCATAATATGATTTTAATTAAGGGTTATTTTATCGTTTATATGTATTAAAAACAGGATTAAATGTAAAAACCCTACTTTTAAATTCTTTTTTTTTCAAAAAACTTTTTTTTAGTTAAAGTTGTTGTTTCTTTAAATCATATTAAAAATTTATATAGAGGAAGTTATGTTGTACCTATTCGGAATTATTGTAGTTGGGTATTTTTTGTATAGAGGGTGTGTTCTGTTTTTCAAGAATGGTATAGTTATTAGTACTGATTTGACAGAAACTCAAAAAGAACTTCTCGAAAAAAACGTATTGTTTTTCTCTAAGTTAAATGCTGAAGAAAAAGAGCGTTTCTCCAGTGCAGTGGCCTTATTTTTAAGTAAAATAAAAATTAAGGCAGTTTCATGTATAGTTTCGGAAGTCGATGAACTGTTAATTGGTTCAAGCGCTATTATCCCTGTATTTGGGTTTGATAATTGGACCTATGTAAATCTTAAAGAGGTGTATATATTCCCTGATGCATTTAATTCAAAACTTGAATATGTAGGTTGGAGAAATAACAGAACAATATTAGGAATTGTTGGAGGGGGTAAATTAAAAAACAGAATGGTGCTTTCTCAGAAGGCCTTACGTCATGGATTTGAAAACACCTCAGATAAAAACAATACTGCAATTCATGAATTTGTTCATTTAATTGATATGACGGATGGTGATGTTGATGGGCTACCGTTAAGTATTGTAGAAAAACCTTATACATTGCCTTGGTTTGATTTAATTCATAAGAAAATCAAACATATTGATGACGGAAAATCAGATATTAACCCTTACGGAGCAACCTCAAAAGTGGAATTTTTTGCAGTAGCTAGCGAGTATTTTTTTGAACGCCCAAAATTACTAAAGCGTAAACATCCTGAATTATATAAAAAGCTATCAGTGTTTTTTAATCAAGATAGAGGGTAGTGAGAAACGTTTTGTACTAAAATTAGGTAGTCAATTAATTACTGCTTCTCAGTACGTCTCTCATAAAATGATGTTGTTCTAGCATTTCAGGGATGCTTTTTTTCTTATTGGATTGTCCTATAAAGTATAGGGTTAACCAAGCGAAAAATAAAATAACTATAGATATTATTTGTAAATCAAAAGGTCTCCCTAAGCTCCATTTTGAATAAGTCCATACGCAAATTGCTAAACCTAAAACGGCTATAATAAAATGTAAAAACATGAATAGTGTCCATATAGTTGGGTTTGGTCCGAATAAGCCTTTAACAGTACTTTTATGCTCGTTCATAGGGATGATTTCAAGATGCAACTGAGGTGATGTAATTTGTTGATGTGCCTTTGGAACTCTAATAAAAACATGATTTCCTGTTCTACTTACTATAAATTTTGATTGACTTTTCTTTGAGTCTTCAAAGGAAGAAAGTGCTTTTTCATTAGGTTGATCGATCTCAAAAGAGAATCTTGGCCGTAAGATTGTTTCATTAAGTTCTTGATTAGCTAAGGGCATTTTTTTGAAAAATTAGTGGTTAAGATACAAAATTTAAACTTACATGTAATTTATAAATGTTTTAAAGGTCTTAATGCTCAAGGATATTCAGTACTTTTGCAAAAAAAAATTATTTACAAAGATTCATATTGACTTGCAATATGTTTTGTAAACATTAATAATAGTATGGGTAATATAGTAGCTATAGTTGGAAGACCAAATGTTGGGAAGTCAACATTGTTTAACCGTTTGATTCAGAAAAGAGAAGCCATCATTGATTCAGTAAGTGGTGTTACTCGTGATCGTCATTACGGTAAATCTGACTGGAATGGAAAAGAGTTCTCTGTAATTGATACAGGTGGATATGTAGTAGGAAGTGATGATGTTTTTGAAGCTGAAATTGACAAGCAAGTTGAGTTAGCTATTGATGAAGCAGATGCTATAATTTTTATGGTAGATGTGGAGGCTGGTATCACTGGAATGGATGAAGAAGTTGCTAATTTATTGCGCAGGGTGAATAAGCCTGTGTTGTTAGCAGTAAATAAAGTTGATGCTGCAAACAGGTTAAATGATGCAGCTGAGTTCTACGGCTTAGGATTAGGTGAATTTTATCCTTTAGCAAGTATTAGTGGTAGTGGAACAGGTGAATTACTTGATGCATTAGTAAAAGTATTGCCAGAAATAGATGAAGAAGAGGAATCTGAATTACCTCGTTTTGCTGTTGTTGGACGTCCGAATGCAGGGAAGTCATCTTTTATAAATGCATTAATTGGTGAGGATAGATATATAGTTACTGATATTGCTGGGACTACGCGTGATTCTATCGATACAAAATACAACCGTTTTGGCTTTGAGTTTAATTTAATTGATACAGCTGGAATTCGTAGAAAGGCGAAAGTTAAAGAGGATTTAGAATTTTATTCTGTAATGCGTTCTGTACGTGCTATTGAGTTTTGTGATGTTTGTTTAGTAGTGATTGATGCTACTAGAGATTTTGATTCTCAAGTACAAAATATTTTTTGGCTAGGAGTTAAAAACAGTAAGGGTGTTGTAATATTAGTAAATAAATGGGATTTAGTAGAGAAAGATTATAAAACTACTAAAGCTTATGAAACGCATATTAGGGAGCAAATTCAGCCTTTTACTGATGTGCCTATCATTTTTATGTCAACATTAACGAAGCAACGTATTTATAAAGCTATTGAAACTGCTGTTGAAGTGTTTAATAACAGAAGTAAGAAGATACCAACAAGTAAGTTTAATGATACAATGTTACCAATAATTGAGCGTACATCTCCTCCAGCATATAAAGGGAAACACGTTAAAATTAAGTATTGTATGCAGTTGCCTACAAAAACACCTCAGTTTGTGTTTTTCTGTAATTTACCTCAATATGTTAGAGATGGGTATAAGCGTTTTTTAGAAAACAAGTTACGTGAACATTACGATTTTTCGGGTGTGCCAATTAAAATATATTTCAGAAAGAAATAATACAAGTAAATTAGTAATAAAAAGCTCCTTCAAATATATGTTTGAAGGAGCTTTTTATTTGTGTTAAAGTTTTATTAAAGGTTTTTTTTTAACAGCTCAGCACAATATTTAGATTTAGTTTTGCGTTTTGCAAAACTAACTAACCTACTACACAGTGAAAAACTTACTTTTTCTATGTATTCTATTGAATACATTCATTTCATTTTCTCAAAATTTTGAAATTACCGGAACGCTAAAAGACAAAGACAATAATCTAATTGAGTCTGCAACGGTGTATTTAGAATCTATTAAGGATTCCACAATGATTTCCTATACTATTTCTGATGAAAAAGGAATGTTTAATTTATCAGGAAGAACTAAAGATCAAAAAGCTAACTTTTTTGTATCCTATACAGGAATGAAATCTTTCAAAAAAGAATTGACTCTTTTACAAAATACAACCAATTTAGGTAATTTGATTTTAGAGGAAAATTCTGAGTTGTTAGGTGAAGTAGTCGTGGTTGCTGAACGCGCACCTATCACCATTAAAAAAGATACACTACAGTTTAATGCAGCTTCTTTTAAAACAGGAACAGATGCAAATGTAGAAACATTATTGAAAAAATTACCTGGTGTTGTCGTTGATAAAGATGGAAATATAACAGTTAATGGAAAAAAGGTAAACAAAATATTAGTAAATGGTAAAGAGTTTTTTGGAAGTGATTTAACCATAGCTACTAAAAACTTACCGAAAGAAATCATTGACAAAATACAAGTTGTTGATACCAAAACAAAAGACGAGGCTTTTACGGGGGAAGAAGGAGATAAAGAAAACAAAACAATAAACATTACTATTAAAGAAGACAAAAACAAAGGGTTTTTTGGAAGAGCAACCGCGGGTTATGGAACTGACGACAGGTACTCTGTTAGCGGAATATTGAATTATTTTAATAATGAAGAGCGTTTAAGTGTGCTTGGTGGTTCAAACAATGTAAATACTTCAGGGTTTAATAGTGATGAAGTAAAAGATATTGGAGGAGGCTCGAATAATTGGAGAAAAGTAAATGGAGTTTGGCAACAATCCAACCCTTTGTTTAATAATTCATCTGATGGTATAACCCAAACAACATCTGCAGGAATTCATTACGCTAATGAATGGAATAAAAAAACTGATTTGGGTACTGACTACATTTACAACCAAAGTGATACTGAAACGGGCTCTAATTATAGAAAGCAGACTTTTTTACCTGATAATGATTCTTATACCACAGTTTCTAATTCAAATTCTAATGGAAATTCACTTGGGCATAATTTTAATTTAGAATTTGAAATAAAACCAGATACTTTAACTAGAATATCAATTGAGCCTAGTTTTTCAAAAAACAAAGGGGATTTATTTAGCACTAAAGCAAGTACGATAAGCACTCCAGCTGATGGGTTAACAAGTAAGTCATCAACAAATAATGTTTCAAAGTTCGATAATTATAATACGAACCTTGACGCAAGTATCTCTAGAAAATTTAAAGTCCCAGGAGAAAGTATAAGTTTATGGTTAAACACTGGGATTAATAATAATGAGTCAGAAGATATATTTAAATCCACAATTGACTATACCGATGTATTGCTTCCAGATGAAAATGTTAACCAGTTACAAACAAGTAAGCAAACAGGAAATTTTTTAAATGCAAACTTGCGTTATACGAGGGTGTTAAAGGGGAATTGGTTTTATAATATAGCGCTGCGTTCAGATATAAATAATTCTGAAATAGATAGGAATACACTTGATTTTGATGCTGTTGCTCAAGAATACAGCAACACAAATATTGATCTAACAGATAAAATAAAGACAAACACAACTATTTTAGCACCTTCAGGAGGTGTTAAGTATAAGAAAGATAAGTTAAGTATTCGTTTTAATGTAGGGTATAATTTTACAACCCTAAAGAATGAGGATTTATTACTAAATACCTCAATTTCAAATAAGTTCAATAGTTTAAACTTTAGAGCCAGCCTGTGGAAACAAATGGGACAAGGGAAATCTATATGGGCAAACATATCTAATAGAGC
>Ga0209396_1004589_pt1 | contig 13365 bp, 13 predicted proteins | sample GOMGulsemesocosm_6_FD_184638 | JGI IMG/M metagenome (GOLD analysis project Ga0209396, IMG submission 184638) | Methane-oxidizing microbial communities from mesocosms in the Gulf of Mexico - GOM8C Gulf of Mexico (SPAdes) (version 2) | ecosystem: Environmental > Aquatic > Marine > Cold seeps...
GGCGCTAAAGAAGCAGGTAAATGGCGTTTAGAAGGTAAAGAATATAACGTAAAAGACGGCGATGTAGTTCACTTCCGCTTTAACGTATAACCTTTTCAAGCAACATTAAAAAAGCCAGCTATTTGCTGGCTTTTTTGTGCGTGAAACTTTATCTGAATTTAGCTTATTGATAAAGTACACGTGCGGCTAATTGACCGTCGATATATTGCAGCATTTTTTGATAATTTTGTGATTCAACATTGCGGTATTCCTTCTCAAATACTTGTGCTGAAATCCCCTCTGGCACACCTGATATATCAGGCATAAAGTCAGACTCCTTAATCTCTCCACTAAAAACGAGTTGAACGTGCTTAGCTAAAGCTTCACTTCTTGTTGCAAGCTGCGCTAAACGAGTTCCAGCTCTATCTGCCGTTAAATCTGCGAAGCTAAAGCCACTTCCTCCAGGGTTACTATCTAAAAACTCCTTAAACTCGCCAATGGTATCGCTAGCGGTTGTGGTTCCAAATAATTGTAACGCTGCTGAATAAACAAAGTGTTTCTGTAAATCTACTCGGTTTTGCAACTTAACCTTTCGTTGTAATTTCTGCCTTTTTATCAATTGTTTATTATTCAAGTTAGAGATATCGCCCACAAGTAACTCAAATGAGTCACTGCCAAAATATAATGAGAGTGCCATCAAAGCTGCGTAGTTTTCTTTAACTGCACTGGTTGCGTCATCAATTTGAAAATGTTCTGTTTGCTGTTTAGCGAGTAAAAACATTCTTTGTAAATAATAGGATAATCGTTGGCTTTCAAATCGACCGTTTTTATCAATTATATTCACCAAATTTTGATGATAAAATTTGATGTGTTCAACATCTCCAAAAACTGACAACTTATCTCTTAATATCAATAGACCTGACTTTTGGTCTTTCAATTGAGTCATTTCTTTTGGTAGCGACAAGCTTGATTTTATATTATTCTCACCTAATTCAACCCATTGGATCATACTGGTTAATGTGGACCCCAAGCCTTCTTGAACAAAGACATTCACTGTTGTTTCACCTGCCCACAACATGAAATCGCCCGGTATCATCAATGAACCAATATGAACAGTGCCTAAACTCAATCCTTGATCAGAAGCAAGCAAGCTCCCTGAAACATTTAAATACTTAATTGCAGTAGGCAGGGGTAACTTAACCGATAAATCAAATGACGCCTGATCTTGGGTTAAATAAAAATCAGAAATAGTTTGTGGAAAGGCTCGATTCGCCAGTGCGCTTAACCCATCAGCTTCAAGCTGAGATAATTCAATAATTACAGGCTGTTTTTTACTTTTAACGGATTCAATAAGACGTTTAGCTGCCGCTTTACTTTTGGTAGCTGCTGTTACATCAACCGTATGGCGGTTAATAATATGAGGACTGGATTGTAGTGCAAGAAAAAACAGTACAATCAGAAGAAAAAGGCCAGATATAATTATCCAGCCTATTGTTTTTAACGCTGTCTTAAACGTTTTTTTCAACGACATTACGTCTTCAAAACCTTATAGCTACTTAATAAAAAGCATTTTACTGTGCTTCGTTATCCTGACTAATTCTACTGGCAACAGCTCCCTTTTGCCCTTTGTATTTAGCATCTTCTCTTTTGTTATACGGGCGTAGTGCGCTTGAAGACATAGTTTCAAAATTTAGTGCTGCAATCGTCATTTTAGGACGAAGTGCTAAAGGTAATTTACCACTATTAAAGAATTCTAAGACTATTTGACCAGACCAACCAGGATCGATTCGGTGTGCAGTAACATGTACCATCAAACCTAAACGAGCTAATGATGAACGGCCATCTAACCAACCAACGATATCATCAGGTAATGTAACTGACTCGTACGTCACTGCTAATGCAAGCTCACCAGGGTGAAGAAAGAAAGCGTCGCCATCTTCAATGTGAATTTCATCACTCATTACTGAGTTCATCGCTTTTTGCATTTCAGCTTTAGGGCCACTTAGGTCAATGTAAGGAGCCGTATGTTCTTTAAATACTCGAAATTCATTTCCTAAACGAATATCAACACTGACTCCTGAAACCATTGAACTATCAGGCGTTGGTTGAATATCAATTTTTCCAGAGCTTAAACACTCTTCTATATCTTTATCAGACAATCTCATACTTTTATCCGTTTACGTGTGATACCAAATACATCAATTAATTTTTCACTTAGCGAGTATTTATTAATGTAATTGGTATTGACTTATTCATCGGAAATACTGATATCCGCAGTTTTTGGACTTCTGGTATCTAATTGGTAAAATAGCTCCGATGCTACATTGCGCGCTAGTTTACGGTATAACAGGGCTATATCGCTAGTGCTATTTTTATGAACGGATGCCTCACCACCGTCGACATCTTGTCTAATGTCACTATTTAGTGGTAATTGTCCTAATAAAGGAATGTTTTTATCTTTAGCAGTAGCAACACCACCACCTTCACCAAATAGGTGTGATTGATGACCACAGTTGTCACATAAGTGATAACTCATGTTCTCAACTAGTCCTAAAACCGGCACTTTAACCTTGTCAAACATCGCGATACCTTTAATTGCATCAACTAAAGCGATATCTTGTGGTGTAGTAACCACAATGGCTCCTGCAACAGGTACATTCTGAGAAAGCGTAATTTGAATATCACCTGTGCCTGGTGGCATATCCACAATCAAATAATCAATACCTGGCCAGCGCGTTTCATTGAGTAACTGTGCAAAGGCTCTACTCGCCATAGGACCACGCCAAACCGTTGCATCGTCTTCATCTACCAATAAGCCTATCGACATAGCCGAAAGACCATTAGCGTCAAGTGGGATCATGATATTGCCATGAAGAGATGTTGGCTTTTTACCTTTTAAACCCAACATGGTAGGGATTGATGGACCGTAGATGTCAGCGTCTAAAATACCCACAGTACTGCCCTCCTCCATTAATGCGTAAGCAAGGTTAACCGCGGTTGTTGACTTACCTACACCGCCCTTACCTGAAGTAACCGCAATAATATTGGTCACGCCTTGTAAACTGTGCTGTCGAACAGGAAGAATTCGGTATTTGGGTTTGATAATAACGGAGAAACCTTGCGACTTTGTAAGCTCGTCACTTATCTCATCAAGTTCACCATCACAAGGAAATGGCAGCGATAAATGTACAACGGTGTAGTCACCATCTTTTGAAAATTCTGGTGTCGAACTAATAGCAAAAATACCATCAGGAAAACAAGAAGAACGATATTCTTTTAGAATATTTAAAAGAGCACTTTGTACGTCTTTAGGAACGGCTTTACTGGAAAAAATCTTAGAGAACATTTTTTAAGGTACTTTATCGCACAAACACGATAATTATTAATGAAAAGTATCTCCAAATTCTGTACCATTCTCTTCATAATTACCACCATAAATATGTAAACTTTATATGTCTGTATCAACAACATCTCCGCAATCTGCTGAGAAACGAAAAATTCTTGCGACTTGTGCTCTTCCATACGCAAATGGTTCTATTCATTTAGGCCATTTATTAGAACATATCCAAACTGATATTTGGGTGCGTTTTCAACGAATGCGTGGGCATGAAACTTATTTCGTATGTGCTGATGATACCCATGGCACACCAATTATGCTTAAAGCACAAGAACTTGGTGTAACGCCTGAAGAAATGATTGCTGGTGTGCGTGAAGAACATATGGCTGATTTTGCTGATTTTCATATCAGCTTTGATAATTATCATTCAACACACAGTAAAGAAAATGAAGAATTATCGCATGAAATTTACAATAAACTTCATGCTAGCGGACATATAAAAACTAAAATTATTTCTCAACTTTACGATCCTGAAAAAGGTATGTTTTTACCTGACCGTTTCGTAAAAGGCACCTGTCCTAAATGTAAGAGTGAAGATCAGAACGGAGACAGCTGTGATGATTGTGGTGCAACATATTCACCAACTGAAGTAATTAACCCTCGTTCGGTTGTATCTGGTGCTGAACCTGTATTAAAGGATTCTGAACATTACTTTTTTGATTTGCCCGCTTTTGGAGACATGCTTCAAGAATGGACTCGAAGTGGATCACTTCAAGAAGAAATGGCGAATAAACTTGCTGAATGGTTTGAGTCAGGATTAAAACAGTGGGACATTAGTCGTGATGCACCTTACTTTGGTTTCGAAATACCTAATGCGCCAGGCAAATATTTTTATGTTTGGTTAGACGCGCCAATTGGCTACATGGGTAGTTTCAAGAACCTATGTGACAAAAAGAATATCGACTTTGATGAATTTTGGAAAAAAGATTCTAAAACTGAGCTGTATCACTTTATTGGTAAAGACATTATCTATTTCCACAGTCTTTTCTGGCCAGCCATGTTAGAAGGTGCAGGTTACCGTAAGCCAACGTCTGTTTATGCACACGGTTTTGTTACGGTAAACGGCGCTAAAATGTCTAAATCAAAAGGTACTTTCATTAAAGGGCGTACTTACTTAGATCATTTGAACCCTGAATATTTACGTTATTACTACGCTGCTAAATTAACGAGCCGTATCGATGATTTAGACTTAAACCTTGAAGATTTTGCACAACGTGTAAATTCTGACCTTGTAGGTAAAGTTGTGAATATCGCTTCTCGTTGTGCTAGTTTTATTACTAAACGCTTCGATGGCATGTTATCAACCAATATCGATGACCAAGCACTAGCAGATGAAGTAATGAACGCAGGCGATAGCATTGCACAACTTTATGAAAACCGTGAGTTTGGCCGTGCAATGCGTGAAATAATGGCACTAGCTGACAAAGTAAATGAATACATTGCAGTAAAAGAACCTTGGCAATTAGCGAAAGACGAAACTAAGCAGCAAGAAGTTCAAGACATTTGCTCACTAGGCATCAACATGTTCCGTACGTTAATGACCTATTTAAAACCTGTGCTTCCGGTATTAGCAGAAAACACAGAGAAGTTTTTAAACGATGAGCTTGTTTGGGAAGGTCATAAAACATTATTGACGGATCATAAAATCAATAAGTTTAAAGCGTTATTACAGCGTGTTGAAATGGACAAGATTGAAGCAATGACTGAAGCGTCTAAAGAGCATTTATTGGCGACTCAAGCGGTTAAAGAAAAAGTGGTTTCTGGACCATTAGCAGACGATCCTATTTCTCCGGAAATTCAGTTTGATGACTTTGCGAAAATAGATTTACGTATTGCTAGAATTGTAAAAGCAGAGCATGTTGAAAAAGCGAATAAATTACTTCGCTTAGAACTTGCACTAGATTCAGAAGAAAATGGTGAAACACGCCAAGTATTCGCCGGTATTAAGTCAGCTTACCAACCTGAAGACTTAGTAGGTAAGTTAACGGTAATGGTGGCTAACCTTGCACCACGTAAAATGCGCTTTGGAATGTCTGAAGGTATGGTACTTGCTGCTGGCCCTGGCGGAAAAGACTTATGGATATTAAATCCAGAAGAAGGCGCGCAACCAGGTATGCGAGTTAAGTAACATATCCGAATCTAAGGCGAACAAATGTTCGCCTTATTTATTTTTACCCATTTTTTTTCATTTATACATCAACAATGTGAGCCTATGATGACAATAAAATCACTAAGCTATTTAACCATCACTCTACTCCTTACCAGCTGTAGTAATACCTATACGACTAAAACCAATGTTGATAAAGAAAACTTTAGCGATTACTTTGCCTCGTCTAATGTCAAAATGTATAAGTCAGAAAAAGACTTTAACACCACGTTTCAATATATCGGTTTGGTTGAAGGTGAAGACTGCCAAGCTAAAGAGCACCATGCAGAACCCGATGAAGTTAATGCTCGTACAAATGCCCGTAAGGCAGCAAATAAACTAAAAGCGAATGCTGTAGTATTTACTGGTTGCACGTTAATTAGTAAAGAACAAGCATCACAAAACCCAACGCCCAAACAATGCGTAGCAACAACCGTTTGCTACGGTAAAGCCTATTACCTTAACCATTAATCGTATTTATACACTGAAAACATGAAAGTTCAACAAACCTTAGATATTATCGGAAAAGTTTCCTCCCCCTATAAAGAAAAATTCGCCATACCACGCCAAGCCGGTTTAGTTAGCTCAGCTAAGGGTTCGATACAGTTATTAGATGACGTTAACAACATAGATGTGGTTAGAGGGCTTGAAGCATTCAGCCACATTTGGGTGATATTTGTATTTCATGGTACTCAAGATCAAGGTTGGTCACCTCTTGTTCGCCCTCCTCGATTAGGTGGCAATAAAAAAATTGGCACCTTAGCGACACGTTCAACGTTTAGACCAAATCCTATAGGTATGTCACTGGTTAAACTGGACGGAATCGAAATCGTTAAACACCACAACAAAAAACAAGTGATGATTAACATCTCTGGGCTCGATTTATTAGACGGAACACCGGTACTTGATGTTAAGCCCTATATTCCTTATTCCGATGCAAAAACAGAAGCTATAGCAGGTTATGCTCAATGCTCACCTGAATTATCTATGCAGGTTACTTTTAACGATAAAGCAAAGTTAACGTTACAATCTTTAGAAAAAACTTACCCTGAGCTAAACATTTTTATTAGCCAAATACTTGAACAAGATCCCCGACCTGCTTATAAACAACAAACGCACGATGAGAAAACCTACGGTATGTCACTTTACGATCTGAATATCCAATGGCGTATGACATCACTTACCCATATTGAAGTGTTCAACATTGAAATAAACAATACGTAACATACCCCAAAATACGTAACGAGAAACTACCATGATAACCAGACCTATTATTGAGCTTCCTTTATTAGCATCTATTTGGGGAGCTTCTTTTATCTTTATGAAAATAGGCAGTCCTGAATTTGGTCCTATTTTATTCATGGCAATGCGCACCTTAGTCGCCAGTCTGTTTTTAATTCCTTTGGTTTATATCAATAAAAAACAACAACCACTTTACCAACACTGGAAAAAAATATTCGTTGTAGGTTTACTTAACACTGCAATACCTTTTGTATTATTTGGCTGGGCGACCCTAACTCTAACCGCTGGGAATACTGCTGTATTAAATGGCACAACCCCGATGTTCGGTGCACTCATTGCCTTCTTTTGGTTAAAAGATAAATTAAGCTTTGCTGCTGTTGTAGGTATAGGCATTGGCTTTCTTGGAGTTTATTTTTTAATGTTCGATAAACTCATGGTGGAAAATAATACGGTATTGCTACCAACATTTGCCGTTATGCTCGCAGCGTTTTGTTATGGCTTGTCGGCAAACTTCACTAAAATGTATTTGCATGGCATCAGCCCTTTAGCACTTGCTGCCGGTAGCCAAATTAGCGCCACTATTGTATTACTGCCCATTAGCTTATTCTTTTTACCAGAGACCTTACCAAGTCAACCTGCCATTTTATCAGTTATTGCACTTGGTGTTGTATGTACTGCGATTGCTTATATTATGTTCTTCAGACTAATAGCAGCCATTGGCCCTGCAAAAACGATTTCTGTTACATATTTAATACCCGTTTTTGGCATTATGTGGGGTATTATATTTTTAAAAGAGAACGTTACTTATTGGACACTCGTAGGAGCTTGCTTAATTTTCACAGGTGTTGCATTAACAAACGGCCTATTAGATAAAAAACAACAAGTAAAGGCATAGTGAATTCATGGAATTAATGAAAAATGGATTAGGTAAACCAGCCATTATTAGATTGAGTAATGCTCTTAATGCAGTAATCAATAATTTTCAACAAGAGTGTTTTGAACAGGATTGCTTAAACAATCTAGAGTCATTAGAGCTTAAAGAGCGTGTCACACACATTATTACCGTGTTGCATAAACATCTTCCTAGTGACTTTAATAAAGCTTCTCATACATTGCTAGCGATTAAGCCGATATGGAACTACGGTGATCCTGACGATGCTTTACGAAGCTTTGCTGGCTGGCCATTGGTCGACTACATTGCTACCTTTGGTTTAGAACACCCAAAACAATCACTCGAAGTGATGAAAGAACTAACCAGCTTATTTTCAGCCGAGTTTGCCATTCGCCCTTTCATCCTAAATTACCCTGAGACATGCCACGCTGAATTTGTACAATGGACAACAGATGAAAATGAAGATATTCGTAGATTAGTCTCTGAAGGAACACGACCTAAACTGCCTTGGGGCATACAACTGAAACCCTTTGTTGTGGATCCAACTCCAAATATCCCTTTATTGAGTCAGTTATGCAATGACACAAGTTTATACGTTAGACGCTCGGTGGCTAATCACTTGAACGATATAGCGAAAGACCACCCTAATATTGTCATTCAAACCTGTAAAGCATGGCTTAAAAAGCCAAGTGAAGAAATTAAGTGGGTAGTAAAACATGCAACTCGTACTTTAGTAAAAGCGGGAAACAAAGAGGTATTTCCTTTGTTAGGTTTTACCGAAAACCCAAAAATCATCGTAAGCGACTTTTCATTATCTGCAGAACAAGTATTGTTAGGCGATAACATATCTTATGAAGTAACGCTGAGTAACAAAAACAAGAAACCACAATATATAGTCATTGATTTCGCCATTTATTTTATGAAGGCAAATGGAAAACTACAAGCTAAGGTATTTAAGGGAAAAAATCAAAAGCTTGCGCCGAACGAGTCGGTAACATTTAGGAAGTCGTTTTCATTTAAACCCATCACTACCAGAAAATATTATACCGGTGAACACAAACTTGAAATTTTGATTAATGGTTCACCGATAACAAGTAAAAGCTTTTCATTACAATAGTAAAAAATTAACGAAGTACAATAGATGTTAAAATAGCTCTATGATCACCACCTAAAGACGGCATAGCTTTCGCACTTTTGGTTTCTATGTTTCTTGATGTTAAAACATGATCAATACGAACTCCATGCAACGAGGTAAATTTGGTATAGTTAATTCCGAACCCCGCTTCATCAATAGCATTTTGATAAAAAGAAAAATAATCTTCATACAAACTTTCATTGGTGGTCATATTAAAATCTCCCGCCATTACAAACTGAGTTTGACTATTTGCCCAAGCGGTTATCATTGAGGCCTGTAATTCTTTGTTTTCACGAAAAGTTTTAATATATCTCCAGTTTATTGAAAATGACATTAAATCAGACAGGATCGTTCTAGGAGTTTCTAAGTGTAAGTTCATTACAGGAAGAGTTTTATCTTTAATATAAACTTCATAAAAGGTAGCAAAATCCCCCCAACCAGAAATTATTTTCCGATTATATTTACCAACCAGTTTAAAGTTAAACTTGCTCGCAATACATAAGCCGCCTTCACACTCTACTTGCCAAGGAGATACAAATAATTTTTTCAAAGAAGAAATTTTTGCTTCTTGAAATAATAGAACATCAGGATCCTGATTATGCATTATGCTTTTCAAATACTTACTTTTACTCCCTCCCCCCAAGTTTAATGACAAAATATCTATCGTCTTTACATTATCATCATTAGAAGGGAAGCCAAGTTGCATATCTTGAAAACTAATGACTACTAATATACAGGCTAAAATTATAATTTTTTTATAACCATTTAATACTTTCCAGACAAAAAGAACAGGTATGAAAAAAATGAGGAATAACCATCGAGGAGAAAGGTATATAACATATTCAAAAAGTTGAGTGATACTGACCGAAGGTACAAAAGGCAATAATAGAATTGCACACGTAAAACATAATAATGGTAGTAAACATAATCGTACAAACAATTTATTATTTAAAATTGTTTTAATCTTTTCCATGAACATAATTTATAGCCAACCTCCTGAATAAAACCAACAGCAGTATATAGTTTTTTATATCTATATACACTTTCATTCTAAGCCTAAGCTGCTAACTCTTATATACATTATCAATAAAATTGGGTATAAAATACATACTGTAATAAATATGCAATAAAAATGACGTATTATATTCATATAAAGTTAAATAAATTATCTGAATAAATGCTGTTAGCTTAAGTGATTAATCTAACAAAAGGCCTATCTATTAGTAGCTTTGATAGGTTAACAACGAAAAAGTACATATGAATTTATGGTGATTTAAAAATATTTTCTAGTAACTAATTTGCCATAACAATCTTGTTATAATCGCATCAATTAAATGACTTAAGGGATTTTTTAATGTCTAGATCTCGAATGAGAAGTGCTCAGCACAAAGTATATATTCCTTCTTCTGCTCGTGAAAACCAGTATTTACTTGCTAAGTTTTCAATAACAGATGAATTACTCGCTAAATTTTCTGAAAGTACGGCTAAAAATTCAGACAAACCTTATGAAGGGTTTTACAAAAAACTGTCTAAAGTATTTTTTGATATTAATGAAGAGCTAAATATAGATAGCGGACAATTTGTAGGTAACGACAAGTTTACTCGTGTTCGATTTAGCCCAGAAAAAATCACAGCGCAAACCAATCAACAAATACTATTTTTATATAATTCTTCATATCATCGTAGTGAACACGCCTACTATGACGGTTCGAAAAGAGCCAAAAAAATTACCTTAGTATTTTTATCAAACGGTAATGATATCCGCCAGGATTCGGCTAAATTCCATAAGAAAGTATTAAAAGCCGTTTCAATGTTTGCAGAAAAAACAGGCTTAGGGAAAGAATCGTTCCGCGTATGTGATCACCAACATTTGACATACGATTTATTTGCCAAAGAAAAAGGTGACGATGGTCTACAAGTTCATAAACTTCGCCCACTGGCGAAACGTTATGCAACGGATGATGTTTTGTTACCTGAAGATGATAGTGCGTTAACTTACGCTGTTGCTGATGTTCGCTTTAACCGTAGAATTAAGCAACTGGTCAGCAAAGAAGACCTAGAAAATGAAAATTATAACGCCTTGTATAGCTTAATTGCCGATGCATTTATTAGCTCAGCAAAACAACATAAGTTAAATAATGGTGCTGTTATTGCTAATGGTTTAGTACCTATTGTCCGTAAAACAAATGATGAAATTGTAGTAACTAACGGTGAACTACAAAACTTAGGATACAATCCTGAGCACTCTTCATGTGGTTATACCTGTAAATGGTCAGCTGATAAGCTAGTTGATAAAATTCAATTTGTTTTTGTTGCATCAAGTGATGATAGAACGTCCCACGGTTACGGTAAGTTCTTGAACCAAGTTGAAGATACGCTTGAATCTTTAGCCAAAAAGCTTGAATTTATTAACGATCAAGAACAATTGATTGTTCGTATACATCAACACGTAGGTTTTGATTACTAATACACGTTAGACAATCAACGCCATTAAAAAAGTCGATAGTTATCTATCGACTTTTTTGTTTTTAACTGCTGATAATAATATTTTATTACGATCTCAGGTTCATGATCTCGAGATAATTACACCGATAGAGAAACGTCTGAGTTCAACATGCTTTTATTTATTACATTAAGCCACTCATTCGCTTTAAAATTTAATCGAGTATTGGGTTTATCTTCATTTAACTTTTGCTGTAAACGCTTTTGACAATGAATACTGGTATTACTTACTACATTCATATTTATATGTTTTACGTCATCCCTAAAAGATAATGGGTTAGGAGTTATCGCGTTACGTAAACGTAATTCAGTTAATTTATTATTCTCAATTAACTCCGCTTGATTATACTTAGGAATGTCTTCTATAGAATTTAAAGCTAAAGGCTGGCCATCGTTAACATGAAGTAATTTTCTTAATGCGTCTTCATCTGTTTTTGGAGGGGTGACTTCTGTATGTGGGAGCTTGAATTGTGCATGATCACGTACATCGTCCGTAAGCATAGCTAGCATCAGTGAAAAATGAGATCGACGGTTTTCATGAACACAGTGATTAAGTTGTTCACCTAACTGTAATTCATTGACTAAAATGTCGTTTATTGGCTCATTTACAAACAAAAGTTTGCTCTCTGTTACTGCATTAACCAATGTATCGGCATCTAACCAGAATAATTAAGTCTTTTTTATCATAAATTTATAATAGAATAGCTATACGTTATTAAGTTACTTTTTCATACGCTGTGTCTTTAAAAAACATCTCATTTTATAAAACTCATAAAGAAGATAAAAAGTCTATTTTACGCTTCTACAAAAATCATGATTATTCAGCAAGTTTTATGGGCTATGACCATACTTATTGGGTTAAACAAGGTGATAAGGTAATAGGAAGCGTTATATTGTCTTATATTGATAAAACTAATAGCTATGCACTTTTACATGCATTATTCATCGACCCAAAATATAGGCACCAACAGCTAGCATTACGGTTACTGCAATATGTGGCGCTAGAGCACAATAAAATAATATGTTTTGCCGATATTTCTTTAGATAGTTTCTATAAACAAGCTCAATTCACAGAACTTCTGCTAGAAAGTATTCCTGATTGTATGCAAGCTAAATTCATGGCTTATCAAAAAAGAAATAAACAATTAACCGTGTATACGCGAAATATAGATAATCCCTAATTTTTAGACAAAAAAAACGCTTACTGATTAAAGTAAGCGTTATAAATAAACATGAAATACTAAGGGGGAAATAAGTCTCTCGTAATATAAGAGCCCTGACTTTTAATTAAGTTCATTTTAATTTAAAAAAAATTAAAATATTTCACATTACGGCCTGTAAAGTGTACTTACACTCAACATAAACCCAAAATTCTCTGAATAATCATTTAACAGTTCCACCTCACCCTAGTATAATTCGCCTGTCTTTTCTTTCTGTAATAAAAATATATGAACTATACCCCGCTCGATGAATTAAAAAACGCTTGGATCTTTAAACACAAAAGCCTCCCTATTAGTGACGCTGACTTAAATAAAATAAAGCCAATGCAAGTAACCCGCGCTAATACCTTATGGGATACATTCATCAGTAAGCAGGTTGACCATCCAGATTTTTTCAAAAAAGGTGACTGGGCATTCAATCAAGCGTCATGGACAGAAACAGACAACTGGGAAAAACGTTGGGACAGCGAAACGCCTGAATTACCGGATTTAATTACAGAGAATATTAACTGGGACAACAATACCGTAGTATATTTTTGTACTGCAAGAAACCACATTATCGAAACATCATGGATAGTATTTAAACGTTGTTGGAAAAACTTTCTCTTTATGGATGATGGCAGTATTCTTATAGGGAAAAAACGTAAAGAGTCTGTTCAATTTTTATCGAATGGTAACTTTAAAATTGGTAATAAACCCTAAACTCTTTTTTTTAACTATCCAGCAAAAAAACAGAATGCACCACAGAGTACACAGAGAGTACTGAGAAAGAATATCGCGCTTTATTTTCTCTGTGAAGCGCAGCGCCTCGATGTTCTCGGTGGTTTATTATCTAAGCACTGAATAGTTACA
>Ga0209396_1004591_pt1 | contig 13363 bp, 13 predicted proteins | sample GOMGulsemesocosm_6_FD_184638 | JGI IMG/M metagenome (GOLD analysis project Ga0209396, IMG submission 184638) | Methane-oxidizing microbial communities from mesocosms in the Gulf of Mexico - GOM8C Gulf of Mexico (SPAdes) (version 2) | ecosystem: Environmental > Aquatic > Marine > Cold seeps...
GGTGTTGATTTAGGCGATAGTACAATTGACATGCTATCTCAAGAATTTGATGAATCCGCCGTTGGTTTTTCAGCAGATGGTACTTTACAATTACCAGACTTACATGGTGACGAAGACTTATTGAAAGCTGTAAGAGCACTGGTTGCAAATGAACCTGAATTATCCTCTCAAGTAGTTAAAGCGTGGTTAACCGAAGATGACTGATGAAGAAGTACAAGAAACAAGCGGTAATTTTGATGTTGATAAACTTGATGGTGTAGAAAAAGCGTCAATTTTATTACTTAGTTTATCTGAAGAAGACGCAGCTCAAATTTTAAAAAACTTAGAACCTAAGCAGGTTCAAAAAGTGGGTATGGCGATGGCGGGATTAGCCGATTTAAGCCAAGATAAAATTACAGCTGTGCATAAACTCTTTATCGATCAGATCCAAAGCTTTAGTAATATAGGTTTCCAATCTGAAGATTTCATCAAAAAAGCATTAACAGCAGCATTAGGTGAAGAAAAAGCCGCTAATATTATTGATCAAATTATAATGGGATCGGGCGCTAAAGGTCTCGATTCATTGAAATGGATGGACTCTAAGCAAGTTGCTAATATTATTAGAAATGAGCATCCACAAATACAAACAATTGTATTGTCATATTTAGACCCTGAACAATCAGCTGAAATTGTTGCGCAATTCCCTGAGAAAGTGCGTTTAGATTTAACTATGCGTATTGCTAACTTAGAAGAAGTACAACCTGCTGCATTACAAGAACTAAATGAAATAATGGAAAAGCAGTTTGCAGGGCAGGCAGGAGCACAGGCTGCTAAAATGGGCGGTTTAAAAGCTGCTGCAGATATCATGAATTACCTAGATACAAATATCGAGGGACAATTGATGGATTCTATCCGTGAACACGATGAGGATATGTCACAACAAATTCAAGACTTGATGTTTGTATTTGATAATCTGATTGATGTAGATGATCGAGGTATTCAGGCTATTTTACGTGATGTACAGCAAGATGTATTAATGAAAGCAATTAAAGGTGCTGATGAAGGCCTTAAAGATAAGATCCTTAAAAATATGTCAAAACGTGCAGCTGAAATGTTAGCTGATGATTTAGAAGCGATGGGGCCTGTTCGTATTAGTGAAGTTGAAGCGGCTCAAAAAGAAATATTAGCTGTTTCTCGAAGATTAGCTGACGCGGGTGAAATTATGCTCGGCGGCGGCGGCGGCGAAGAATTCTTATAATAAAGATATTTAGGCGAGGAGCCTCGAAGTTAAATGAAGTTAGGCAAATATCGTAATGGTCACCCAATTCAATCTGAAGAAGCTGTCAGAGAGTTATTAAAAAACTGGTCAGCTCCTGAAGTGAGTGATGAAAGTAAGGAGCAAGACTTTACTGGTCGTTCAACAGCGATGGGCACGTCATTAGAAGATTTATATAATCCTCCGGTAAAACAACCTGAAGTAATTGAAGTTGAGGAAGAAGAGCAAGTTGTTGCCCCTATGACTTTGCAAGAATTAGAAGACATTCGACAAGCAGCATATGAAGAAGGTTTTAATGAGGGTAAAGAAGAAGGCTTCCCTATTGGCCTTGAAGAGGGAAAAACACAAGGTATTCAATCAGGTTTTGAAGAAGGTTTAAGCCAAGGGAAAGAGCAAGGCGTAGAACTTGCTCAACCTATTATTGATGAAAAATTACAGCAACTAGAAACACTCATTAATGCTTTAAATACGCCTTTACGTCAATATGATGAAGCAGCCGAAAAGCAATTAATAGCTTTAACAACTATGTTAGCTGAAGCGGTTATCTTCAGTGAAGTAAAAACAAACCCAAAAGCGATTTTATCAACCTTAAAACAATGTATGGATGCATTGCCTTTAGCGCAGCAGCAATGTGAAATTCAGCTTCATCCAGATGACTTTGATAATATAGTTGCGAGCTATGGTCAAGATGAGATAGATAAAAGAGGTTGGCGATTAAAATCTGAACCGAGTTTAGAGTTAGGGGGTTGTATTGTGAACGCTAATAACTCATCTATAGACTTTAGTTTACAAAGTCGGATATCTGATACATTAAATAGCTTTCTACATGCTTCTGGCATAGATAAAATATCTGAAGAATAGTTGTATATTAAGTACTTGAGGTAATTAATGCAGTCAATTGACTTGGCCGAAAAGTTAGCATCATATAAAAAAAACATTCAAAAAGTACCGCCTGCTATTGCTGGTAGCTTAACACGAGTTGTTGGTTTGACCCTTGAAGCTAAAGGTGTAAAAGCATCAATAGGTAGCCATTGCCAAATCGAAACACTTCATGGTTTAGTTGATGCGGAAGTGATAGGTTTTAATGGCGATACTTTGTATTTGATGCCAAATGATACCATTTCGGGCATGTTACCTGGTGCGAGAGTGATCCCACAAGTAAAAGATCAAGGACTGCCAGTAGGAATGGGCCTTTTAGGACGAGTTGTGGATGGTTTAGGTCGCCCTTTGGATGGTTTAGGTCCAGTGGTAAGTGAAAAAAAATTAAAGTTTGCTCAAAACCAAATTAACCCACTATCAAGACGCTCGATTACTCAGCCAATGGATGTCGGAGTTCGTGCAATCAATTCTGTTATTACAGTAGGACAAGGCCAAAGAATGGGCTTGTTTGCAGGTAGCGGTGTTGGTAAATCAGTGTTGCTAGGTATGATGACTCGAGGCTCTACTGCAGATGTCACCGTGGTTGGCTTGGTTGGTGAACGTGGTCGAGAAGTTAAAGAGTTTATAGAAGAGATTTTAGGTGACGAGGGGCGAAAACGCTCGGTTGTAATTGCTGCACCGGCTGATTCTTCACCATTAATGCGACTGAAAGGCTGTGAAACAGCTGTAACCATAGCTGAGTACTTTAGAGATCAAGGCTTAAATGTTTTGCTTTTACTCGATTCGGTCACTCGATATGCCATGGCACAAAGAGAAATTGCCTTAGCGGTTGGTGAGCCGCCAGCAACAAAAGGCTACCCACCTTCTGTTTTTGCAAAACTACCAGCTTTGGTTGAGCGCGCCGGTAACGGTGGGGAAGGGCAAGGTTCTATAACGGCCTTTTTCACAGTATTATCGGAAGGTGATGATATGCAAGACCCAATTGCTGATGCCGCAAGAGCGATATTAGATGGTCATATTGTATTGTCACGAGAACTTGCCGATAGTGGCCATTATCCTGCGATAGATATAGAAAAATCGATTAGTCGTGTTATGCCACAAGTTGTATCTCAAGCGCATATGCAACAAGCAAGAGTTATTAAGCAAGTTTACTCAATGTATCAACAAAATAAAGATATGATCACGCTAGGGGCTTATCAAAAAGGAACAGATCAGGTATTAGACAAAGCAATTTCGATGATCCCAACGGTGAATCAGTTTCTTCAACAAGGTATGACAGATGTCATACCTTATGATGAAGGGTTGCAAGGGTTGGCGCAGTTACTCGGTCAGGCTTAATTATTTAAGGAAAACTAATGGCATTAAAACAATTAAAATTAGTTTTAAAAGTAACTTCTGATAAAGAAGAGAAGTTACGCTTAGAATATATTAAGTCACAGCAATATTTGAATGATAGCCAAGAGAAACTAAATGGTTTGTCTGAATTTAAATTTGATTACATGAAACAATTGCAAGCTAAAGGTGAATCTGGATTAACGGGGGCAAATTATAGTCATTATCAGTCGTTTATAGCCAAAATTGAAAATGCAATGGATCAACAAATTCAAGTAATTAATACCGCGAAACAGGTTGTAGCCCAAAGAAAAGATATTTGGCTAGAGCAACAAATCAAAGCTAAGGCCATCGAAAAATTAATAGAGAAAAAAAATAACCTTTTATTACATAAAAGAAATAAGGCTGAACAAATCAGTTTAGATGAATTTACAACTAATCAATTTATACAGCGGCAAAAACAATTATAAACACTTCAATCCACACTCTGGCTTAGTTATTGCTTTTTAACTTAAAGCTCCTTTTTAAAAGCTTAAATTAGATTTAAACCATATTCGTTAATACTACGATTTATATATGAGGTCAATATGGTAAGCATAGATACACTACTGCCAAGTTCAAATAATACATCGTTAAAACAAAGCGCTACAAGTGAAAACTCTAGTGTTCAAGATGGTGAAGGTTTATTTGCTACTATGTTTAGCGCACACATTAATGAAACAGAAGAAGCTAATGCGCTTGCTATATTTTCAACTAACAATATCGACACTGTCGAAGAAATCGATGGGCAAAGTGGCAAAAAATTGCCAAATTTATCAGAGTTGGATGTCTTCAAGCTTAATGAAGTCAATCAAGTAGATAAAAAAAATCAAAAAACCACTGATGTAAATATAGAAAAAAATGAAAAAAAAGAAAAAATTCCAATGTTCGTGGATCCTACAGCTGAAAATGTTGAATCGCTTAATAACTCAGATGGTTCTTTTCTGTCGCAAATTCAAGCATCAAATAAAATGAGTTTAAAGGTGTCTGATGAAGCACCTGTTAATAATGCTGAGATTAAAAGCTCTAAACTGACATTAGAGCAAGCAATTGATATATCTAAAGCACCTTCAAAAGAAACTGGGGAAAAAATAGAAATAACGCCTATTAAAGAAGCGGAGAGTTTAAAAGGTGAATCATATTTATCAACCGGTTTGGATATGAAAAGTAATAATTTGAAAGATATTTCCAGTATAATTTTGGAAACTGATGTTACTAAAAGTGAAAAAAAGTCAGAAGCGAAAGAGCTAAACCCCACTAATATAGAAATAGAAGACAGTAGTAAAATTTCAAATAAAATACATGATCTACCACAAATTAAGCTAGATAATTCAGCTGTAAATCAATTAAAGCAAGTTTTTCCTGAACTTACAGTGGTACAAAAATCACAATTAAAACAAAGTTTAGAGTCGGCTTTAGGTGAATTGGCAAAGCAAAAACCCTCAAATGAAATTGAGGCTGAAATAAATAAACTGAGTGCTATTTTATTACAAGTTGATGAGCTTATCTCAAAAGAAGGCGTTAGTTCTGAGAAAATTATACCAAAACAATCCTTAAATGGTGAGGCTGATAATCAAGTAAAAGAAGCTTCTTTGGGGTTTGAACCTGAAGTTCAAGCAATGGCAAAGGGCGCACCTGAAAATAATACCGTTGTTACTCCTATGGTAACACAGAAAACAGGCACCATAAAAAGTGACGTGACTCATCCTGCGGCTAAAAATATAGATAAAAATTACGCTTTAGGAAAAGATAAAAATGACAATGTAAATATTCAAAGCACTTTAAAACCTGAAAATAGCGATTTAATGAATGAAGCTGAAAGCTTAGATGAAATTAAATTAAGTGCAGAGGTTATTAAAACAGCTACCAACTCTGGAATGAATGCGGATACATTAGCTTCAACGCAAGCAACTAAAACGCAAGTCAATTCAATTTTCAACGATATTATAAGACAGCTTGAGCCACAGCCAAATACTGGCTTAGAGTCAGATCCTGTTACAGAATTAACAAATTCAATTACGACGACTCAAACAACAACATCATTAAACGCAAAATTAGAGAATGATAAATTATTACAGCAGCCAATAAATATCGCTCGCTCAGATGCTGCAAAATTACTTAACGAGCGCGTAACTTTTTTACTAAGTCAACATAATCCGCAAGCTGATATTCGTTTAGATCCGCCTGAATTAGGTAGTATGATAATCCGGGTTCGCACGGATGCTGAACAAGCACAAATAAATTTTTCTGTGCAAAACCAACAAGCTAAAGAGTTGTTAGAAGAATCTATGCCTAAATTAAGAGAAATGCTGGCTGAGCAGGGAATTGATTTAGGTGAAAGTAATATAGAGCAACAGCAGCAAGGTCAACAAGAGCAAGCAAGTACAAATGATAATCAAAATTCAGGGCCATCAAGCGGCATTGAAAGTGATGCCGAAATAGCGACAGTGAAAGTTGCAGGAAATAAACTGGGCGGAGTTGATTTTTATGCTTAAAATATTCAATGAAATTGGTATGATAGCCGTTATAATTATCGAATAACAATTTAATACTGTGTCAGGGAATCTAAATGGCTGAAGAAAATGACTTAGAAATAGAAGCGGGTGGCGGTAAAAGCAAAAAAATGCTTTTTATAATAATTGCTGTTGTGGTTTTAGTTGCAGGTGGTGCAGGCGCTTTTTTCATGATGTCTGGCGATGATACACCTGAAGCTGAGGAAACATTAGCTGAAGACTCTCCTGATACACAAAGTGAAGCGCCATCGGGTGAAACCGCTGAAATGGGTTCTGCACTTTATGTCGGTATGCCTAGACCATTTGTTTTTAATGTACCAGGAGCTGGTCGTGATCGTTTAGTGCAAATTAAAGTACAACTATTGGTTCGTGGTGATCAAAATGAAGAAACAGCAAAAAAGCATATTCCTTTAATTGAAGGAACTTTATTAAGTATTTTTTCTACGGCAAATGCTGATGCGTTAAGTACAAGCGCAGGTAAAGCAGATTTAAGAACAAAATCTTTACAAGAAGTTCAGAAGACACTTAGCGAAATCGAAGGTAATAAAGTGGTTGAAAAAATACTATTTACTGGTTTTGTAATGCAATAATGAGGAAATAGGGTGAGCGATTTACTATCCCAAGACGAAATTGATGCGTTATTACATGGCGTTGATGAGGTTGAGGAAGACGAGGATGATGCCGGCGGAGAATCCGGAGAGGGGGGGACGCTACAGTATGACTTTTCTTCCCAAGACCGAATTGTTCGTGGGCGAATGCCTACCCTGGAAATTGTGAATGAACGATTTGCACGCCATATGCGGATTAGTTTATTTAATATGATGCGTCGTACTGCCGAGGTATCGATTAATGGTGTGCAAATGATAAAGTTTGGAGAATATATCCATACTTTATTTGTACCAACAAGTTTAAATATGGTGCGCTTTAGACCCCTAAAAGGAACTGGTTTAATAACCATGGAAGCACGGCTAGTCTTCATTCTAGTTGATAACTTTTTTGGCGGCGATGGTAGGTATCATGCTAAAATTGAAGGTCGAGAATTTACACCTACCGAACGACGTATCGTTCAAATGCTACTTAAAATTATTTTTGAAGATTACAAGGATGCTTGGGCGCCCGTAATGGATGTTTCTTTTGAATATTTAGACTCAGAAGTTAACCCCGCAATGGCAAACATTGTAAGCCCTACAGAAGTTGTTGTTATTAGCTCTTTTCATATTGAGCTTGATGGTGGTGGTGGTGATTTTCATATTGCCTTACCTTACTCAATGCTTGAACCTATCCGTGAATTACTTGATGCTGGTGTACAATCTGATACTGAAGATACGGATTTACGTTGGAGTAAAGCATTAAGAGATGAAATCATGGATGTTGAGGTTGATTTGTCAACACGTATGCTTGAAGTTGACTTATCATTGTCACAAATCATGGATCTTGAAGCGGGTGATGTAATACCTGTTGATATGCCGGAGCATATTACGGTATTTATTGAAGACTTGCCGACATACCGTGCAAAAATGGGTCGTTCTCGGGATAATATTGCAGTCCAAATTAGTGAAAAAATTAAGCGGCCAGAATCAGTTAAATCAGAACTACATGTATTTACCAAAGGCGGTAAAAAACTAGATTCAGATGCTGAATTGTCATTATTAGAAGATGATCTACATTTATCTGAAGGTGTCGATTTAGACTGGTAACTTAGTAGTAAAATATTACGTTATAAATTTATTTTAGAAAGTTTTAGAGGTTTTTCATATGAGCGATGATCAAGATACAATGGACGAATGGGCGGCAGCTCTAGCTGAAGCAGAAGGTGAGGACGAAGGAGGTAAGGAAGGTGATGCTGAACTCGCTGAGCTAGAAGAGTTAACCGATGAAAAAGCGGACTTAACTGTTGATGAAAAAAGAAAACTAGATACTATTTTAGATATACCAGTTACTATTTCTATGGAAGTGGGTCGTTCACGTATTAGTATCCGAAATTTACTGCAATTAAATCAAGGTTCAGTTGTTGAGTTAGATCGCGTTGCAGGCGAACCATTAGATGTTTTAGTTAACGGTACTTTGATCGCTCATGGTGAAGTAGTTGTTGTGAATGATAAATTTGGTATTCGGTTAACTGATGTGATTAGCCAAATTGAAAGGATCAAAAAATTACGATGAAAAAATACCTCGCTTTTCTTGGTATCTTTTTGCAATCAAATTTAGCCTTTGCAGCTAATGATGGCATGCAAAATTTGATGTCGATGGCAATGTCTCTTGCTCTCGTTATTTGCATTATTGTGATTTTGGCTATCTTGGTTAAAAAGTTCAACCCTCAGTTGACTAATTTAGATGAGTTTAAAGTCATTCGTTCTATTCCCTTAGGAAGTAAAGAGCGTTTAATTGTAATTGAAATTGACGATAAACAACATCTATTAGGGGTAACGCCTCATACAATTAATTACTTGTATCAATTGGAAAAACCTTTAAAAGCGAAAGAGATACCGCAATTGGCAAAATCATTTAGCCAGTTGCTCAATCCACAAAAAACAAATTTACAACAAAAGAATAATAAAAATGTATAAATTTATATTGGTAACTTTGTTATTTTTTATCTGTGGTAATGCGTATGCAGATCAAGGGCTACAAGCTTTAACAATTACGTCTAATGCTGATGGTACACAAGATTACTCTGTGACTTTGCAAGTATTAGCGATGATGACAGCACTGAGTTTTATTCCCGCAGCAGTGATTATGATGACATCTTTTACCAGAATAATCGTTGTCTTAGGTATTTTAAGACAAGCGATAGGTTTGCAACAAACTCCTTCAAATCAGATACTTGTTGGCATGTCATTATTTATGAGTTTATTTATTATGGCGCCTGTTTATAATCAAATAAATGATCGCGCAATTACACCATATTTAAATGAGGAAATGACTTCAATACAAGCGTTAACTGAGGCTAAAGAGCCATTAAAAGCGTTTATGTTATCGCAAACAAGAATTAAAGATTTAGAAACGTTTGCTCAAATAGCTGGTCATACTCAATTAGATAAACCTGAAGATACACCATTTTTAGTTGTTATACCTGCATTTATTACTAGTGAACTTCAAACAGCGTTTATTATTGGTTTTATGTTTTTTATTCCATTTCTTATTGTTGATTTAGTGGTTGCGAGTATCTTAATGGCGATGGGTATGATGATGCTTTCGCCTATGATTGTATCTATGCCATTTAAAATCATGCTATTTGTTTTAGTTGATGGTTGGGGGCTTGTTATGGGCACATTAGCTAAAAGTTTTGGTCTTGGAGCTTAAATGGAACCAGAAGTCGTTGTTGAGATAATGAGTAGAGCTTTGTTTTTAGTAATAAAGCTTGTCTCAGCAATTATAGTTCCAAGCTTACTTATAGGCTTAGTTGTTGCTGTATTTCAAGCAGCGACTTCTATCAATGAACAAACGTTGAGCTTTTTACCTCGTCTTATTGTTACATTATTAGTGCTTATTATAGGTGGTCATTGGCTGACACAAGAGTTAATCGATTTTTTTAAAACTTTGATCATGAATATCCCTGAAGTAATGGGATAACTTAAGTAATATGGAATATCCAGTATCTATTATTATTCAATGGCTATCAGATTTTTTATTACCTTTTATCCGTATATCAAGTATGTTAATGGTTATGGCAGGTATAGGCGCTAAAAATGTATCTAGCCGTATTAAAATATCCTTAGCTGTACTTATTACTTTTGTTGCATTACCTACAATTCCTCCCTCTGAATTTACTAATCTAATGTCCTTAGAAATGGTTTTAGTTGCCATGCAACAGTTGTTGATTGGCGTGGCTATAGGCTTCGCTTCTATGTTGTTATTAAATACTTTTGTTTTAGCGGGTCAAATATTAGCGATGCAAACAGGTTTAGGTTTTGCATCGGTAATAGATCCTTCTAATGGACAAAGTGTTCCCGCTGTAGGTCAATTTTATTTAATTTTGGCGACTTTGTTATTTTGGATTTATGGCGGTCATTTAATGATGATTCAAATGATCGTAAATAGTTTTATTATGATCCCAATTGATGGCACCTGGTGGAATATAGATAATTATAGGACGATAGCAAATTGGGGCGGCTGGTTATTTACCACTGCATTAGTTTTATCTTTAGCTCCGCTGACAGCTATGCTTATTATAAGCATGTCATTTGGTGTAATGACTAGAGCTGCACCTCAGTTAAATATATTCTCTATCGGTTTTCCATTTACCTTAGTAACAGGCTTAGTCATTATTTGGGCAACATTGGGCAACTTTACTGCACAATTTGAATTTCAATGGAATCAAATGATTAAGCTTATGTGCGGCTTAGTCGGTTGCAGTTGATTTTTTAAATTGTTTATCTCAATGTAATCAAATAATTCAGCTATGTGTGGCTTAGTAGCTTGCAGTTAACTTTTAATTTGAAAAGTAGGTAAATCATGGCTGAAGATTCCGGTGCAGAAAAAACAGAAGACCCCACCGCCAAGCGTTTAGAAGACGCAAAAAAGAAAGGTCAGATTGCTCGTTCTAAAGAGACGGGCACTGCATTTGTTTTAATTATGTCAGCTGTTTCTTTAATTATATATGGCCCAGATATAGGTAAAGCATTATTAAAAATAATGAAAAGAATGCTTAACCTTAACCATAATGAAACCTATGATACCACCAAAATGTTTTCTGCTTGGGGAGAAGTAGCAGGAGAGCTTTGGTTTGGTTTAGCGATGTTTGTTTCTATTATTTTAGCCGCTGCATTTATAGGAAATACCTTTCTTGGCGGTTTTAACTTTAGTTGGGGAGCTGCAGCACCGAAGGCAAGTAAAATGTCGATTTATAAAGGGTTTGGACGCATGTTTGGTCCACAAGCTGCGATTGAATTAACAAAAGCATTATTAAAATTTGGTTTAATCGCTGGTGTTGCGATATTTATAATTATTGGATATTTTGATGAGATATTGCATCTGAGTCTGGAGTCCCCCCCAAATAATATAGAACATTCACTCACTATTTTAGCTTGGGTATTTTTAGGTTTATCTTGTACTTTAACCATCGTTGCTCTTGTAGATGCACCATTTCAAAAGTGGAACCATAACAAGCAATTAAAAATGAGTTTGCAAGAAATTAAAGATGAATATAAAAATAGCGAAGGTGATCCGCAAATAAAAGCCAGGATAAGACGAACGCAAAGAGAAATGTCACAAAGACGAATGATGCAAGATGTACCTGATGCAGATGTTATTGTAACGAATCCAACTCATTATGCCGTCGCAATTAAATATGATACAGACAAAGCTGGGGCGCCGATAGTTTTGGCTAAAGGCATAGATCAAATGGCATTACAAATACGAAAAATAGCAAAAAAGCATGATGTTCCTGTATTAGAGTCGCCATCATTAGCCAGATCATTACATCACTTTACAGATGTAGGTGCTCAAATCCCAGATCAACTTTTTGTTGCTGTAGCACAAGTATTAGCATATGTTTTTCAGTTAAAACAATATAAGAAAGGACGTGGAAAACGTCCTACTAAGCTAAGTGATAAACTTCCTATCCCAGATGAGTTTAAACAGTAAAGATATCAACTCCAATAAGAATATGCACAATCTAGATGGTCTAAATATACAATAGCTGCGTTGCCTGCATGGATGTAGGTATTTAGGTTTAGTCTGGAACTATAAACCTGCGCTCTTATAAATTTATACTAATTTATATTTTCTCACTAACTCATTAGAACTGATATAAACTTTAATTTAATACTTTATAAAGATGGAATGATAATTGCCTTTACCTGACAAGTGTCAATTTTTTGAAATTGTAGTTGTATGGATTTGAAAGCAGTTTTTACTCAGTTAAATAATGAAAAAATGGATTACCTAAAAGGTGTTGGTACGCCTTTATTGGTATTAGCAGCGCTTGCTATGGTGGTATTACCTATGCCTCCATTTTTATTAGATATGCTGTTTTCTTTTAATATCGCTTTAGCATTACTCGTATTATTAATCACAGTTTATACGCTAAAACCTGTTGATTTTGGTGCTTTCCCTACCGTAATTCTTATCGCAACAGTATTAAGGTTAGCCTTAAATGTTGCCAGTACCCGTGTTGTTTTACTTGAAGGTCATAACGGCCCTGATGCTGCAGGTCAAGTGATCGCTGCATTTGGTAATGTTGTGATTGGCGGTAATTATGCCGTGGGTTTAGTTGTTTTTATAATTCTGATCATTATTAATTTTGTTGTAATCACCAAAGGTGCGGGACGCATATCTGAAGTTTCTGCACGTTTTACCTTAGATGCTATGCCAGGTAAACAAATGGCGATAGATGCAGATTTAAACGCGGGTTTTATTACTGCAGATGAAGCGAGAGACCGTCGTGGTGAAGTAACGCGAGAAGCTGATTTTTACGGTTCAATGGATGGTGCAAGTAAATTTGTAAAAGGTGATGCTATAGCGGGTATCGTGATTTTAGTGATTAATATTGTGGGTGGTTTATTTATAGGCATGATCCAACATGACCTACCATTTAGTGTCGCAATGGAAGTGTATACATTATTGACTATAGGTGATGGCCTTGTTGCCCAGCTGCCCTCTCTATTACTGTCAATTGGCACTGCAATTGTTGTAACCCGACAAAATGAATCACATAAAATGGGTGAGCAAATATCAAAACAATTAGGCAATGAAAAAGCACTTTATATCGCTTCAGGTATTATGATTACGATGGGTTTAGTGCCAGGCATGCCACATTTCGCTTTTATTTCTTTAGGATTAATAATTGGTGTTGCAGCTTATTATGGACATAAACAAGCGACAGAACAACAAGCCCAAGCAGAGCAAGGTGCTGCAGGAGGCCAGTTAACTACAAATGCATCTGGAGCTACGGTACCAGCTGCACAAGAACAAAAAGAGCTTGGTTGGGATGATGTTCAGCAAGTTGACGTAATTGGTTTAGAGGTTGGTTATAGACTTATTCCTATGGTTGATCAGGCACAAGGCGGTGAACTGCTAAGCAGAATTAAAGGCGTTCGTAAAAAACTATCTCAAGAATTAGGCTTTTTAGTGCCCCCTGTACATATTAGAGATAACCTAGAGTTAGATCCTAATGCATATCAGATCACCTTAATGGGTGTATCTACCGGAGTGGGTGAATTAAAACATGGTAATGAACTTGCAATAAACCCTGGACAGGTTTTTGGTCCAGTAGCCGGAATAGAGACTAAAGATCCTGCTTTTGGCTTAGATGCAGTTTGGATTGCACCAGAGCAAAAAGATGAAGCGCAATCCTTAGGATATACGGTTGTTGATGCTGCAACGGTTGTAGCAACACACATTA
>Ga0209396_1004594_pt1 | contig 13358 bp, 14 predicted proteins | sample GOMGulsemesocosm_6_FD_184638 | JGI IMG/M metagenome (GOLD analysis project Ga0209396, IMG submission 184638) | Methane-oxidizing microbial communities from mesocosms in the Gulf of Mexico - GOM8C Gulf of Mexico (SPAdes) (version 2) | ecosystem: Environmental > Aquatic > Marine > Cold seeps...
ACCAATCAAACCTGATTGCAGACGATATCCTTGGCTATCTGAAGCAGCACGAAAACAAACAAATGTTGCGCTTCTTAACTTGCGGCAACGTAGATGACGGTAAATCGACTTTGATCGGCCGTCTTCTTTATGATTCCAAGATGATCTTTGAAGATCAGCTAGCGGCAATCGAAAGCGACTCGGCTAAATCTGGTACTCAAGGCGACAAGATCGATCTTGCGTTATTGGTCGATGGTCTAGCCGCTGAACGTGAACAAGGCATCACCATTGATGTTGCTTACCGTTACTTCTCTACCGAGAAGCGTAAGTTCATCATCGCTGATACTCCAGGACACGAACAATATACGCGTAACATGGCAACCGGTGCTTCTACCTGTGACCTTGCGATTATCTTGATCGATGCTCGTTATGGCGTACAGACGCAAACCAAACGTCACTCCTACATTGCATCCTTGCAAGGTATCAAGCACGTTGTTGTTGCGATCAACAAGATGGATTTGATGGACTTCAGCGAAGAACGCTACAACGAAATCAAAGAAGACTATTTAGAATTCGCTAACAACCTAAATATTCCTGATATTCAGTGTGTACCTCTGTCTGCCCTAGACGGCGATAACATCGTGAACCGTTCTGAACGTTCACCTTGGTATACCGGCAAGACCTTGATGGAAATTTTGAACACCGTTGAAGTGTCTGAAGATAAAAATCTTGAGAACTTCCGCTTCCCTGTTCAATACGTTAACCGTCCTAACCTAGATTTCCGTGGTTTCTGCGGTACGGTTGCTTCTGGTAAAGTTCGCCCAGGCGATAGCGTAATGGCATTGCCATCGCGCAAGACCAGCACAGTCGACAAGATTGTTACCTTTGATGGCGACCTAGACGAAGCTTTCAACGGCCAAGCCGTAACGATTACCTTGAAAGACGAAATTGACGTTTCTCGTGGCGATATGCTGGTGCACATCGACGACCTTCCTACCGTTGCTAGCAAAGTAAATGCTGACATCGTATGGATGGCCGAAGCTGAACTAGTAGCCGGTAAACAGTTCGATATTAAGTTCTCATCTTCTATGACTCAAGGCGCTGTGAGCAAGATTCACCACCGCGTTGACGTTAATACGATGGAACAGCTCCCTGCTGTTGACGTTAAATTGAACGAGATTGCGCTATGTGAGTTAACACTTACTAAGCCTATGTCGTTTGATGCGTATAAGAACAACCGTGCGACCGGTGCTTTCATCATCATCGACCGCCTAACCAACGTAACTGTTGGCGCAGGTATGGTAGTTGGCGAAGCACAAGATAGCGAAGGCGATTCAACTGCAGTTTCTGCGGAAGACAAAGCTAAGCGTTTTGGTCAGTTACCTGCGATCGTAGCGATCAATGGCAGCAACCCAGAAGTAACCGCACAAGCCCTTGACCGTCGTTTATTCGAAATGGGCAAGGTTGCTGCGATTGCTAGCAACGAACAAGCTTTAGTATTGAAAAATGCTGGTTTGATCGCGCTAGTTGCCGGTGGTGCAGACGATGCAACCATCAGCCTAGCCGCGGATGAAGATAGCCTAGACAGCATGATTGCTAACCTACAAGAGAAAGGCATTATTTAAGCTCTCTTTTAAATAGAAGCTTAACTGAGCCCCTTGTACTAGCAAACTGCTAAAAAAGCGCTCTACGGACCTAAGAATAGGTAAGTAGAGCGCTTTTTTTATGCCTGCTCACTTATCAACAACTTGTTCGCAGCTTTCATAAAGAGCCAGATGACAGGAATGACCAGACTTGGAATTAAGAGCAGAACTAAGGCCCGAGCTAAGCCGTTGAAAAGATAGCCAAATAATTGAAACTATCTAAGAAAATCGCTTGACGAAAATTCAAATGGTGACATAATACGCGCCACTTGAGAGGCGAAAGCCAACAAGTATAGCTATGTAGCTCAGCTGGTTAGAGCACAGCATTCATAATGCTGGGGTCGGCGGTTCAAGTCCGCCCATAGCTACCAGATTCTAAAACCCGCTAATGAGAGATCGTTAGCGGGTTTTTTTATGCGTGATGGATGATTGAAACAGATAATTTTACGCTATTCCTTACCATTTACATTGTACCCACTGGCACGAATCAAACCTTCAATCGCCATACCTAAATCCATACGCTCACCCAGCCACTTCGTCACTGCCGTCTTTTCATCTATCTCATCATAGACCGCCCTAGGCAAAGTCTTCTTCAATACCGAATCATCACAACAAGCACAAGTGAACTTAGCTGGGTTAGGCGCAATTACAAAGTCCTTAGACCGATTAAAAGGTGAATCAAAATAACGATCTACAGTAGAAAAACATAAACGATCTACAAAACGTTTCAATTCATTTCTTTCAGACTTTTTAGACTCAGGTTTAACAGAGATGAAGAACTTACCTCTATGTAACTCTCGGTGGTGATAGCGACATAAGGTCACCAAGTTATCCAACTTAGTATCACCGCCATTCGCCCAGTGCTTTATATGGTGCCCTTCTACAAAATTAGTTTCACAACAACCCGGAAACTGACAACCACCATCACGAATCGACAATGCCCGCGACATAGCAGCAGGAATAATTCGACTACGGCGGCCAATATTCAGCACATTACCTACCGCATCCTCTTCAACGACTTGCAGGGCTGCATCACACGCCAAACGCAGCGCCGCATCAGGTACTAACCAACGCCCGTCTAAATCAGCATCAAGCAGCACATCATCTTTAGCATCACTATTACCATCATCCTTAATAGAGCCTGCCCGACCATGATGGACGTGCAATACCAACTGACAACGCTCAGCGCCTTTTAAGGTAGTGAATGCAGCTATCTCAGCATGATCACCGGTATTAGTAAGAAAACCCTCTACTATCGCTACCAAAGCATCTGCTCGACGCTGAGGAAAGGTTAATCGCTCTTCTTTTGGTAAAAGTTCTTCGCCTAATAACTGACCTGCTAATAATTCGTCTTTTTTATACTCAGAAAACCTTTCCGCGGAAAGGTTTTGACTATTTACATCACTATCTTTTTCTACACTTTCTTGAGGCTGATTACCTTTTAAGTTCGAGTCAGCCAAGTTATTCCCTAGCTCTTGAAGCAACTTCACTAGCAAGCCACCTTCCTCTGCGGGTAGCTTTGCATTAATAATCCACATTCCCTCGTCATCCTGATAACAAGAAACGCCACGCGATTCATAAAGCTTCTGCTCACGCCTTTTATCAAATTCATCATCACTCACCACAACCGACTCATCTAGCTCACCCATCACACTTATCGCATCAGAACCTGCAAAATCTTCCACACGGCTAACCGTACGAAAAGCACCAACCAGTTTTTCGACATGCTGAGCCGTACCATATTGGGCAATATTTAATAAATACGATTCGTTTAAATCAGTTGCAGCCCGAGTCATCGCTCGTACTTTAGAATAACTCAACTCACCTTTTTCAAATGCCTCATTAATTTCAGGTAACTCTTCCAACGCTCGTGCAACCCTCACCTTCTCACGCGCTGCATTAATATTAATACCGCACTTCCAATTCAACCAATAAGCACACGAACGAATACCTGGGCCTTCCCAAGCGACACGACGATCGAATTCAGCTATTAATTTAAGGAAGCGATAATTGGCGGCATTAATCTGCCCAGCAAGCGTGGTGATTTTATCGGCCAGTTGATCGTTATAATCATGAGGATCATATTCGTTTGATTCAGTATTTTCTTGAATGTTATTTGCTGCACTATTTATAAAAGATTGTTCAATGGATACTGCATACATAAGAGCCACCGACTATAATTAACTACTGTATTAATTTTAGTTCAGCATCTAAATTAAGCTACGTAATCAACCTACTTTTATAGACTAATATTAACTAAAATATTATACGTTAAGCTTCAACAGTTCTCTATTTCATATTACTTGCGGCGGTGACCTTGCTTGTTAATAAGTAATTATTAGCGGTAGTTTTTATAAGGTATCAATTACCTTGCCTGATCATATTTGCAAATTACAAAGTACTCTCCAAGCTCTCGCAAATTGCCTCGCGATGTGCATTTTATCACCGCTAATTAACACTTTTTCTCCCTCTCAGTACTAATAACCCCGGGTACAGATTTTGCTATGACCTTATTACATGCTTTCAGGAATGTTTGCGATGAATGTAATCTGGGTAAAAAGTTACAAATCATTATTGGTATTTTATAGCGCTGCATTCTTGGCCTTCATCTGCTTGGATCCTGGCATTATTAATTGGCTAAAATCCTTACAGTACGATCTCAATGAAGGGCAATATCCGCTGGTAAGAATTCTAGCATTGCTAGTGTCCAGCGCGATCGTCGCCACGCCTATTATGATGCCTAACGTGAGGGCACGGATTTTTTACATGCTGGGGCTAGCGGTGCTGAGTATCATCGGCTTAAGTTTTCGTTATATTAATGGTCAGTTCACCCATTGGGAGGCCATGCTCATCATCAATGAAGTGGGTTTTGCGGGTGCTGCAATCACCGAGTTCATTAGTATCATCGCTTTGGCCACGGCACTGACGGTCGCTGTGCTAGGCGCATTGTATTGGTTACGGCCACAACTCAGCCTGCCATTTAGGCTCTCCCCTAGCATCGCTTCTGCAACATTATTACTGCCTTGGCTACTCCCGGTATTGTATTTAATGGTCGCTAACGGTGGATATTTGATGACACATTTTGCACTACCAATGAAGGTAGCCAGCTCGTTGACCTATGTTGCGCAAAAACCCCTGTACCAAGGTGAGCGCAGGGCTGTACTTCCCTCAGGAAGAGAACCAGCCTCTCGGTATCATGTGATGTTGATTGTCGATGAAAGTATTCGTGGAGATTTACTGAGCATCAACGGCGGCCCGTTGAGTACGACGCCATATTTGAGCGCATTATTCCATCAAAATAACACAAGTGGAAAATTAAATTGGCATAACTATGGTGTGGTAAATGCTACCGCCAATTGTTCTGCAACGTCCAATTTATTGCTGAGAACCGGGGTCACAGCACAACGCCTGCCATTAGAAACGGATGCCTTATTTAAACAACCCAATATTTTTCAGTATGCTAAAACGGCGGGTTATCACAGTATTTATATGGATGCCCAAGTGAACGGTCGACGCTTGAATAATTTTTTTACCCAGCACGAAATTAATCGTATTGATGAATACTGGGTGATGAAAAACCGCCACGACTTACCAGAACATCTATTGGATCAAAAAATGGCAGAAGATATCGGCCAGCTATTAGCCAATGCCAAAGGACCTCAGTTTTATTACATCAATAAATCAGGCACACACTTTCCTTATGACGTTACTTTCCCAGCAGAAAACTATCCACTCAGCACGACAAAAAAAGACACTTATGTTCAAGCGTTAAACTGGAGTGTGGATGAATTTTTCAAAGTATTGATACCCGCTTTATCACAGGCAACATTGCCAGTGGTTGTGATCTATACCTCTGATCATGGGCAGGGTTTAGGAGAGCAAGGCAATCATTCTACACATTGCTTGCCTAAAGCCGTGCCGGTTGAGCAAGCTTTAGTACCCCTGTTAATGATCAGTGTGGGAGATGATGAACAAGGCAGTATAATAGAGCCATTTAAACAACAAGCAGGGGTGTATTCTCAATTTCAAGTTTTTCCAACATTGCTGATGTTATTGGGTTATCCATCCTTACCTGAAAAGCATGGAGTGGATTTGTCACAGCCGTGGAACCAAGCCAAGCGAGAATTTTTGTCGGGGGATATTTCTGGTCGTGGTCAATTGTATAAAAATCCATTTAACTGGCCATCACAACAAATCAGCACTATGCCCTACAACCCACAGTGAGGTAATAAATACTGGGGGACTATACCAGCCATCTACACAACGTTAAGCAGTTGGGGATCACACCCTTTCCAGCTTCTAAAGGTCAGTAAGTTAATTCTTACTGGCCTTTTTTATTGCCTGATTAAAATTACTAATGATCTAGACCTCCCATAATCTTCGTGTAGCTACCATCCGCTTTCATATCCGTAATAATTTGATCTATTATCTTTATATCCTGTACAAGCGGTGATTTTTTTGGAAATAGCAAAACGGAAATCCGTTTGAGAAATAGATTTACTGTCTAAAATAATTCCATGATTATCGGGAAACGTTTTCAAAATTTCTTTCGCAACAGATCGATACTGAAGCGTAAGATCGTAACGTCCAGCCATCAGTTTCTTTAAATTATAAGAGTCTTTATTGGAAGGCTCAGTCCTTAGCCCATATTTTGATACAGCCAAATTCCAACTTGGCCCGTATTCATACCCATGCACGATTCCAATGACATATTGACGAAGATCTTCCCATTCCTTCCAGTTCAATTGTCCAATGACACTAGGCTTGTAGGCAAAAACAATTGGATCAGTGAAGATAGGCTGAGTAAATACCATATATTTTTGCCTAGCTTTAGATTGAGTAACCATAGGTAATAAGTCTGCGAGGCCATGCTCCATTTGAGATAAAGCTCTTTTCCATGGCACACTCTGCAGTTGAATATTCTTGCCATAACGCCTAAATATTTCTCTGGCCAGCTCAACTGCAATCCCTTTACTAACAATCTGCTGCTCTTGATCTTCTGCAATTTCCCACGGCGGCCAATGCTCTACAGGAATACGAATATCAGCAGCAAAGACAAAGCTGTTGAGTGCTATTGCCAAGCATAGGAGAAGAGTTCTCTTGCTAAATCCGCACACTAAAGCCTTCATTCTGTATTAACCAACCTATTGGAGTACAAACAACCTTTCTAAGTGTAGCAAGGCTTAATATAACAAAGCACCTTAGCGAGCTAAATTTTTCCTGACATACATTCCAACAGCAGCTTCCCTAGTAAGGCTTCTAGCTCCGCCTCGGCTCGTGTTTCGCCTACAATATCGGTGATGCATTTGTAATAAGTCTCTAGTGCGAGTTTCATTGCATTATCTTCAGCTACTGCTTCTTTGGCTTTCCCTCGCATAAAATCCATCATCAATATTAACTCAGAACCAAAGTCTGGGCGCATTACCTCTAACAACTGCTCAATACGTACCGCCTCTGGCGCATCTTCATTGGTAGTGAAATCCTGCTTAGCCCGAGCCATCACAAATTCAGTACAAGCCAAAAACAGCTCATCTTTACTTGAGAAATAATGGTACAGAGCACTTTTTGATACTCCTAGATGTTCAGCCACTTTGCGCATACTCGCACCGTGGTAACCCTGCTCTGAGAAGTACTTCGACGCTGCACTGGTAAGCTCTATTTTATACGCTTCATGATCCACAACTTTCGGCATTACCTGTCTCTCCTACCTTTTTATCGTCCACTGGTCGAAAAAGATTGACATAATTTCAGTTAAATATCTATACTATTTAAATCAACCAATTGGTCTAAATAAAATTATCAAACCACAAATGTAGAAAAGGTGCTTTATGAACATAGATTGGACTATCCCAGAACTTCGCGCAGGCTGGCGAGGACAAATCGACAAGATCATTGGCCCAGGTGCAACCAAAGCTGAAATAAATTTACAGCTTTATGTACCTTTGCTCGCTGTATTGGCAGTGATCACCATTGGCCTATTCAATAATTACGCTTGGACTTGGGGACAATATGCAGTGGCCGCATTTATTGCTCTCGATATGGTCGGAGGCATCGCAACCAACCTTACCTCTGCGGCTAAACGTTGGAACTTTAGACAGGGCAATGACTTTAAGCAGCATATGATTTTCATTGCTATTCATATTCTTCAATTGTCATTAGTAAGTTATTTCTTTTTGGACTTTGATCTAACTTGGGTAGCACTAAACTACACCTTCTTAATGTTGGCCTGTGTGGTCATTCTAAAAACCCCTCTGTATTTACAACGAGCGGTATCAGGCATGGCTTTTGTGACAGCTCTGATCTTATCAATGTATGTATTTGAAGCACCATTGCACCTAGAGTGGTTCTTACCACTTTTCTACTACAAGCTGCTCGTGAGCCATGTAGTAAGAGAAGAGCCTTACAGTGCCAAACAGAAAGCTTAGGCAAGCTCAATTGATTGTTAACCCAATGCATCTTTAATACGCTCGCTTTTTACTGCCTCTTTATTTACAGAAAATTTCATCACAATATTGAGGCCAAAATCGTTCACCGTGGCCGCTCGTCTCAGGTATGGGAAATAAAATCCTATGATGAGCAAGAAAAACTTAGCTGTATTTTTCGTTTAACCATGGCGGTTATTCCGGCACTATAATTTCAATATTTTCTTTAATGCTGTCAGACGTAACATGTTCAATGGGTATTGCGTACATTGGAGCCACTAGCTAGTAGCGAAACCCATACTCAATATAAAATTAACGTTCAACTTTTATTGAACCAACGTCCGCCTGCTTATAAATACTGTAGGGTAATAAAATAGTATCCATGATGCCTGACAATAAAATATCTACCGTAATAATGGGTACTCCTCCAGCATTGGATGAATAAGTTTCATTGGGATTATTTTCTCGATTTAACCAACAAAAATTATAGAATACGCCACTGTAAATATGAGGAATCTCAGTGCAGAGACTTTTCTTAGATTTAGTCCCTATCTCAATACGCGGCTTATCCAACCCTGTTGTTTTCAATGTGCCACAACCCGCGACGAATACTGCCAACATCACAACAACTATTAACTTCATATTTTAATTCGCTTCAACGTGACATAACCCATCATGGCTGGATAGCCCTTCATTGGTAGTCAGTGCGTGATAGATTGATTCTGCAGAGGCTTTGATGCCTACACGATGATGTATTTCAGCCATGCTCAATTCCTTTTAATAGTATTAATATCATTTCACTCATCTAATAATGACTTTAGCTCATCATGCAGCCAAGCTAATGCTGGGCCCATCGCTTTATTTTTTTGACGAACCATTTCTATCGAAAGTTTCCATGTTTTATGATCAAACGAAAACTTCATTTTTTTCAAATCCCCAGCCTGTATCGATTCTTCAGCCAAGTATGCCGGTAGATAAGCCCAACCAATACCCTGCTCAGCCAAAGATTGCATTGCGGTATAATTATTACAGAACCAAGCTTTAGAAGACAACAGTGGCAATTGTGTTGGCACACTGCCTTTTGAACTTCGAGACATCACTTGCCGATGAGGAAGTAAGTCTCCCGCTGTTATTTCGTTAAGCTGAGCAAGAAGATGCTGGGGATGACAAACCGGATAAAAATTCAAACTTCCGATATAGCCGAGCTCTACTTCCCGATTGAAATCAAATTCTACAAACGTCAGGCCAATATCTGCCTGATCGCTTTCAATCGCGTCAAGTACATCAAAACTTGTCGTACTGACAATTTCAATGTCGGTTGCCGAGAATTGTCTTTCGAATCTGGCAAATACCGCATATAGATTCGGTAATAAAAGGGCGTTATCCACAGCCAATCGAATCAACGCTTCTTCTTGGCGCCCCATTGCTTGTGCAGCACTGCCTAGCTCATCCATTTGCAATAGAATTGCCTGTGCATAACTGAGTAAGCGCACGCCATCAGGGGTTAAGCTAGGCTTGCGGGTGCTGCGATCGAATAGTTGACGATCAAAATCAATTTCTAAATTGGCAATGCCTTGGCTAACCGCCGATTGTACTTTTCCTAATTTACGCGCACAGGCCGAAAATGAGCCTAGATTCGCCGTTTCAACAAACATTCGTAATTGTTCGAGATTATACATATCACCAAAACCGATGGTTATTAACTAGATAGCATCAGTATAGATGATATCGTTTAGCCATCGAAGACACTAATGACAATTGGAGACACGCATGTCGTTAAAAGAAAGAATCTTACATACTCTATTATTTGAAGCAATCGCTCTATTACTACTGACAGTCTTGGCAGTGATCATAACGGGTAATGATATTGCTAAGATGTCGGGACTTGCCCTAGCGCTTTCTATGATTGCGATGCTATGGAATTTTGTCTTCAATATTCTATTCGACAAGCTGTATGGCGAGGATCGTATTAGCAGAACGCTAAGCCAAAGAATTCAACATGGCTTCGGATTTGAATTAGGCATGCTGGTATTTTCGTTTCCCGTTATTATGTGGGTACTGCAACTGGATTTTTTATCGGTGTTTTTAATGGATATTGGCGCGATGATTTTCTTTTTACTTTACGCCATCGCCTTCAACTGGATTTATGACATTAGCCGCACTCGTTATGTGAAAATATAAGCGAGCAATGAAATAGGCTCAGATATACATGATATTTAAATTAATGAAGTTAATAATACCAGCACAGTTTTGGCTCTCAAATTAAACCTATTGATATCTAAAAATAAATTGGAATCTTAAAAAGATCGCCAAACAGGTAGCATCAGTATTCCAAACATGTTCATTATGGTACCTTGGCTTATACACTTTATTAAGCTCAGCACTCAAGGTTACAAATGAACGTTTTCATCACACTTTTAGTACTTGCCAATACGGCTATCAGCGTCACGTTGCTGTTGCTTTGGCTTCGCAGCCATCAGCAAACCCAAACGTTATTATTAGAGGCCGCTTCTTTGGCCTCCGCCAATACCGTTATTCCAGCCAACTTAAGTAATCTGGTGATGGAGCGTAAAAAGCGCATCATTACTGTAGAAATACTCAACCCCACAGAACTTGCCATCGCAAAAACCAAATTCGCTAAACCTTTAATAGGCCTAGCACCCGATACTATTAACAAATTAGTGTACAAAGAAGCCCGAGATATTCTCGCCCAGCAATTACCAACTTTTGGTGTTAATGCCGAAGTAAAAATCCATGTTACTTAGCCCTGTCCTACTGTTTATCCTTGCGATTGCTACGCTTTTAATTGGCGTTTCCACTCTTGCTATCGCTTGGCAACAACGCGCTTTACGTCAACACTGTGAAAGCCATTTATTACACGTCAGCAGCCACCAAGCTGAACTCGTGCTACTTGTAGATAACCAATGGCAACTGTTCGAAGCGCAAGAAAAACTTGAAGATACCATCGATATCGCCACTGCCACCGTACGCACCATACATAAAGGTATCGCCGCCATTCCCTTTGGCATCCTTGAAGCTATTCCTGCTACCCGCCACACTACCAAAGTTGTTCGGGGCACTCACGACCTCATCTCAGATGTGGTTTACAGCAGCATCAGCATCGCTAATAAGACCAGTGGGAAAGTTATTCGAAAAGGTATCGGCAAAGCCAATAATAAGTGTATTGGCGAAGACGATAAGTAGTGAGCTATTTATTTATCAATGAACTCCCCTTTAATACTACGACTCTAATACTGGCAGAAAATAACTATCCCAAAGCGTACGGTAACGCGCTTTATGCCAGCCGATATGGCCAATACGTTTTTGGCCAATATCTGAAGGTTTAATCTTCACCATTTTTTTATCGGCACCGGTGAAAAAGGCATGTAACATTTCAACATTCTTCAGCGACATCATATCGTCGTCGGTAAATGCGATTGAGGTCATTGGCATTTTAGTATTGGCAAAATTCTCTCTTAACCAATCGCCTTCATAACCAATAGCGTAATCTTTTTTCAAGCACCAACGACGCCATTGCATCATCACACCTTTGGGTAGATTACACATAATGCCTAACTTATCGCCTGGGAAGTAACCTAATAGAGGGGTCGTCGCGGGGACTAAGAAATACCATAACAACCAAGCAATGCGCTTAGTCGGTGGCGCGTTGTACCACCACGTTCCTGTTCCTGCGCCCACAGTGATCGCTTTAGAGATATCATCGGTATTTTCCATAAATCCAAGCATATGCGCACCTACACTGTGCCCGATCCATGTTATTTTTTGATCTGGGAATTCTGCTTTCACAAAATCCAATACCGCAGGGCAATCATTCTGCGCCCAGCTTATCTTATCGCTTTTACTGAACTTAACGTGGCGATCGATTGATAAGCCTATACCGTCATAATCAAACGTAACCGCGGTATAGTTGTGTTCGGTTAACCAGTTAGCAAAGTCTTCATACAGGCGCTGTGCGACACCTGTTGCGGTTGCGATGATGCATACTCCTTTACTACCGTCTTGAGTAGACGTCGCGTTAGTAGGAGAGGCTTGCGCCGGAAAAACTTGGGCGGTAATCGTATGCCCTGCTGCTGTTTGTAATACTTTTTTTTTCATCATTCTTTCTCTCTACTTTTCTGCATCGACACTAAGTTTTGATTCATCACTCTTCGCCCAAGCTTTATATGGGCGGTTAAAAACAGATGAATCGGTTTAGAAGCGCTTAATTACAAAATTTAAAAACTTTAGAACAGTTTTAATTTCTTCGTCCGTAAAATCTTCGCTGAATAATTCATTGAGCTCATCAAAGAACGGCATAAGATCCAATGCTTTTTGAACGCCACTCGGCGTTGGATATAACTTAATCGCCCTTGCGTCTTCGTCACTGACAAAGCGCTCTACCAGTTCATTTTTTTCCATTCGCACAATCAAACCCGTCACTGCCGATTTATTCAGCGATAACGCTTTCGCCACGTCTTTTTGCAAGCAGCCTGAATGCTTAACGATGTACAGCAAGGCCGCTAGCTGGGTGACCGAGGTATCTAGGGCGTCTTCACAGGCTTTATCGACATAATTAAAGAGCTTACGCTGGGCCATATTGAGTAGAAAAAATAGTCGCTTATCCAAGGTTTCAGTAATCCTAGTTAAATAGTACACATCCAAACTAAATATAGTTTACATGTGAACTATATAAGGAAACAAGTAATAGTTTGTCGCATATATCCAAGACACCTTAATACCAAGCACCTTAGACTTAATAGCTAGGACTAGCCTTTTGGCTCATCCTCTCATCTGTAATTAACTACAATGAATTAATCAAATTCACGGAAACTAAAATATGCCCCAACTAACCTTCAGATACACAATCCTTTACGTCAATAATGTTGCTGAAACTCTGAAGTTTTATGAAACAGCTTTTGGCTTTAAAACAAAGATGCTTCATGAAAGCGCAGAGTATGGTGAGCTTGATACAGGTTTTACGACCCTATCCTTTTCATCTTTTGAGCTGATGAAAGAGCTGGGTAAGCAGCCATCAGATGCGAGAACTATTGGGCCTAACTTTGAAATTGCTTTTGAGACAAGCGATGTGTCAGGGGCTTTGAGTCAAGCATTAGCAGCGGGCGCTACTCTAGAACAAGATACTGAAGATATGCAGTGGGGACAGACCATTGCTTATGTCAGAGACATTAATGGTTTTCTGGTTGAGCTTTGCACGCCGATGACGAATTAATCGCGGGTCTCAATCAAAACCATACCCCGTCGCCGCTAATTGATCAGAAATTCCTGAGGCTTTAATAATTTCAGAAGGGCTAGT
>Ga0209396_1004596_pt1 | contig 13356 bp, 12 predicted proteins | sample GOMGulsemesocosm_6_FD_184638 | JGI IMG/M metagenome (GOLD analysis project Ga0209396, IMG submission 184638) | Methane-oxidizing microbial communities from mesocosms in the Gulf of Mexico - GOM8C Gulf of Mexico (SPAdes) (version 2) | ecosystem: Environmental > Aquatic > Marine > Cold seeps...
ACGGGATAACCAGTAAAATGGCCTTCACCTTGTACTGTTTCAAAAATTTCATTAACCGGATACTGCATTTTTATAACCTAATAAACTTCAAGTAACGTTTATTGTATCATCTGCCCTGTATATTTTTAACATTTTATATAGGGCGCTTTCGATCGCACAGTAATTGCTTAGCAATCGCATAATTAGTAGGTAGGTAATCAATGAAAATATGGCTGTACAATATTTTCACCATTTTTTGTTTTGTGGTTTTAGGGCGTGTTATTAGCATGCTATTACCCGTTGAATTTCCCTCAAGTATCATCGGCTTATTACTTTTATTTATCGCATTAAGCAGTGGCATGCTAAAGCAAAAGTATGTAGCAAAAGTATGCTTTCAACTTAATCGTCACATAGGTATCTTATTTGTACCTGCAGGTGTTGCCCTCATGGGTTACTTTGATTTAGTGCAACAAAACTTGCTGCCCCTCATCATGGCGAGTTTCATTGGTACTGTTGTTATCTTTTTTACCGTTGGACATACCTATTGTTTTTTTAATCGAGCAAGTGCCACCAAATCAAATAAAGCACTAAATAAAAAACAAGGTGGTGATAAATGATCGTATATTTAGCTATCCCATTAACCCTTGTTATCTATTTTTTTGCGCAATGGATTTATAAGAAAACCGCACTTGCGATCTTTAATCCAATCCTGCTTTGTATTGGCATGTTAATTACCATCATGATGGTATTTGGATTTAAGCTTGAAGAATACGAACAAGGTACAACGATATTAACGCGTTTGCTCGAACCTGCCGTTATTGCGCTCGCCTTCCCCTTATATCAACAATTTGTCCACGTTAAGGCAAAAATAGTACCCATATTAATTGCCTGTAGTGCCGGCGTAATTATCGGGTTGGTCGTTACCGTATTCGTCGCCATTAGCTTTTCAGCGCCACCTGAAATTGTGGCCTCAGCAGCACCTAAGGCAGTAACCATGCCAATAGCAATGGCAATTAGCAAAACGATCGGTGGGATCCCAGCTATTTCTGCGATCATGGTTATTATGGTCGGTATATTTGGTAACGTCTGCGCACCATTTTTATTGAAACATCTACGAATTCACACCCCCGAAGCCCAAGGACTTGCTATTGGTGCAGGTTCACATGTTATTGGCACTTCTAAGGCGATGGAACTGAGTCATACTCACGGTGCGTTTAGCACCACAGCATTACTCATTAGTGGCGTATTAACATCTATTATTGCGCCGATGCTATACCCTTACCTACTCAGTTGGATGCTCTAGTATAACCACATAACATCCATTTTTTGGTACTGATATCGAGATATGTCAGTACCTATTTTCATCGTTACCCATGCCTAATACTCCAAACATGCAAAAGTACAATCTTCAGCTAAAATAAGCTTAGAGGATGCGATATATAACCTGCGGAGGTTATCATGAAACAATTTTCCCATAGAACAGTTGTGTGTCCACATTGTGGTAAATTTATCACGGCTGATATTGATGCCAGCAATGGCGAGCAAGATTTTTATGATGAGTGCAGTGCCTGCTGCAATAGTATTCACTTTAAATTATTGCATGATCAAGCTCATGAAAAGTTTGAATTATTTATTGATGCGGATGATGAGCAAATATTTTAAATATGAAGCTTTAAATAAAATGCTTTTGAATACAAATTGTATAAATAAGGTCGTATTAGAGAGTGTGTGAATTTAGAGCGATACGGCATGTTTGAAAAAACTGCTAAGCCTGAATATCGCTCTTATGATGCTATTTTCTATCAACTATAAGGTAACGTTAATTACTTATTTGCCATCATACGTTCGACAGTATCAACAATCGCTTGTGTCTGGCTGTCAATTTCAATGTTTACAAACTGACCAATACGACGACTGCCTAGGTTCGTTACGGCTAACGTTTCTGGTATTAAATGAACCCAAAAATGACCGTCTGCTACATCACCTAATGTGAGGCTGATACCATCAATTGAGATGAAGCCTTTTGGTAATACGTATTTTTGCCATTCTTGGGCTATTTTAAAGCAGATATCGCAGTTAGTTTCAGTACGATTAATGGTGACAATTTCAGCTTGTGTATGTACATGACCCGACAATAGATGCCCGCCAATCTCATCACCAAATTTTGCAGCGCGTTCTAGATTAACTTCATCGCCTACTTCAAGGTCGACAAGATTCGTAACTTTAAGTGTTTCTTCAATCACGTCAAAGCAAACACTGTCATCATTCATTTTTACTACCGTCAAGCATGTACCGTTATTCGCGATACTTGCACCGATAACTAAACCGTCTTGATGTACTTTATCTAGCGCAACTTCTAACGTATGTAATTGCTCTTTTTTGTCGATACTAATAATCTTTGCTTTTCTTTGTACAATACCAGTAAACATAAATGACCTTTATCACTACTTAAACGAATATACCTAACTATATCGTGTTAGTTTAGATAATTCATCTAGTTAATAACTTGATGTTAATATCGAATAAAATAAATTTAAATACATCTTTAAATGCTAGCCATAAAGGATTATTATGCTTCTAGCTGGATCAGGTATACCCTCACGAACGCGAATATCACAACATTCATAATCACTTCTTTCGTTTTCAGCAACATCAATTCTTAGAATACACAATATAACAACCCCAAAAATATTCGGAGTAGCAGTGCAGAAATATCGATCTGAGGTTTCTAAATTATTTAAATTAATGGTTCCAATTTTGATCGCACAACTTGCGTTCACTGTCATGGGCTTTGTTGATACCGTAATGGCTGGCGCAGTAAGTGCAACAGACATGGCGGCGGTCGCGATCGCCAACAGTATTTGGTTCCCAGTACTCATGTTTTTGATCGGCATTTTAATGGCGGTCACCCCTATCGTAGCGCAACTTTATGGCGCTAAAAAGAAAAATCAAATTGCACAAGTGGTTCAACAAGGTATCTGGTTTGTATTAATCACCTTTCTGCCTATGATGGCGCTACTGTATTACAGCCCTATGATCCTTGAATTCATGCATGTTGAAGATAGATTAGCTGAGCTAACAACAGGTTATTTACGTGTTATTTCATTAGCATTGCCTTTTGCATGTGGTTATCAAGTATTTCGTAGTTACCATGAAGGTCTAGGCATTACCAAACCAACCATGGTGATTGGTTTAATTGGTATCATGGTAAACGTACCTGCAAACTACATCTTCATTAATGGTCACTTTGGTATGCCTGCACTGGGTGGCGTTGGTTGTGCTGTTGCATCTGCATTAGTATTTGTTGCTATGTTTTTTTCGATGATTGCTTATAGCTACTTCCATAAAGACTTTAAAGAGATCAAATTATTCGATCAAGTTTATGGTATCGATAAAAAAGAAATGTCGCACATCATTAGTGTTGGTTTCCCAATTGCCGCATCTATGTTCTGTGAAGTAACTTTATTTGCAGTTGTGTCTATTCTGTTAGCACCACTTGGCGCGATTACGGTTGCAGCACATCAGGTTGCGTTAAACTTCTCATCAATGGTCTTCATGCTACCACTTAGTATTGGTATTGCAGCGACAATTACCGTTGGCCAATATGTTGGGGAGAAAAAACCACTACAAGCGAAGTTTGCCAGTATCACTGCGATGTGGATGGGTGTTGGTTTTTCTGTGATTACTGCGATCTTCACCATTATACTGCGTAACGAGATTGCAGAAATTTATACCGAAGACATGACCACCATTAATATTGCAACAGGTTTAATGTTGATTGCCGCTGTGTATCAAATTTCAGATGCAGTTCAGGTTATTGCTGCTGGTGCATTACGTGGTTATAAAGAAACAAGTGTGATCTTTTACATCACCCTATTCTCTTATTGGGCTGTGGGCATGACTATTGGTTATACGCTGGCATTAACAGATTTAATTGTACCAGCAATGGGCGCAGCTGGTTTCTGGATTGGATTTATTTCAGGTCTAACAATGGCGGCAATATTGTTATCGATTAAACTTGCAAGTGTTTATAAGAAAACAACGCAAGATCATACAGTTGAGTTAGCGACAGCAGCCTAATCAATATTGCTGTTTGGTTAGTACTAAACATAATAAAATAATTAAAAGGCGGTAGTGATTCAGATCACTACCGCCTTTTTTATACAACTTCGATGACGTTTAATCAAGTAAACGCGATGGCTTACTGAATATCAAGTCGCTTCATCAAGCGATGTAAATTACTTCTATCAACCCCAATCGCGCGTGCCGTTGCCGCCGAATTACCATTATTTTCAGCTAACATACTTTTGATAAACTGAGTCTGAAAATCGTCGGTTATTTGTTTTAGGTTATTATCATTGGCACTCGGGCTAATCACAATTTCGCCTTGTTCAACATTGCTATCAACCGACATAGCAGCCGATCTATTCATCGATAAAGAAGACGTTAATTGATTACTATCATTGGCTGTTTGTATATCTAAATCACTGCTTTCGAGTATCACAACACGCTCATCTTTGCGGTTACGAGCTGCTGCACGTAACGAGGCTCGACTTAATAGATGCTCAAGCTCACGCACATTACCTGGCCATTCATACGCCAATAATGCACGCTCTGCATCTTTGGCTAAGGTTAAATTATTAATACCGACTTTACGTTGGATCTTAGCAAGGAAATTACCTGCTAATAACAAAATATCGTTACCACGTTCGCGTAAGCTTGGTACTTTTAAGGGATACACAGTTAAGCGATGGTATAAGTCATCTCTAAAACGTCCTTCTGCAACCTCTTTCGCTAAGTCTCGGTTCGTCGCTGTAATTAAACGCACATCAACCTTATGTGGCTTATCACTGCCTAAACGTTGGAGTTCACCAAATTGAATAACGCGTAATAATTTGGCTTGAATAGACATAGGTAATTCACCAATTTCATCTAAAAATAACGTGCCACCATCGGCAAGTTCAAATTTACCCAAACGGTTTTTAGTTGCGCCAGTAAATGCACCAGCGACATGGCCAAATAGCTCACTTTCGACCATGGTTTCGGGTAATGCAGCGCAGTTAACTGTAATTAATGCTTCATTGGCACGTTTTGATGCCATATGAATTCGACGCGCGACTAGCTCTTTACCCGAACCAGATTCACCATATATTAATGCCGCTAAGTCAGAGTCAGCCACTAAGTCTATTTCTAAATTAAGCATGTTCATCGCTGAACTTGAGCCGATCATTTCCTCACTGAACTTCTCGCTAATTAAACTCGCAGTCACTTGCTCTTGGCGTTGCACTCTTTGGTCTAATGCAAAGATTAAGTTGGCGGTTTTTATCACAGCTTCGGTCAAGCCAATCATGGAATTCAGGATTTGTGGGTCGAGAAAATCGAAGCGTTGTGGATTAAGCGCATCCATAGTGACAATACCCCACGGCTTGTTATCAATCACTAAAACCGCGCCCATACAATCGTGGACATTAAGTTGTCCATCTGGCGTTTGGATCAAGCCGTCATAAGGATCGGGTAGATCACAGGCAGCATCAAAACGGAGTACTTTTTTTTGTACTTCATTTTCGTAGTTAGCTAGAATCTGCTCAAATCTTGGATGTTCTGCAATGGGAAAATGTCGCCCCATTGCTTCTATTTGTAAACCGTTAGCCGATTTAGGCACCAAATTATCGCCTTCCAGCTTGAGTAATACACACGCGTCACATGAAAAAATATCCCGCCATGACTGCAATAATCGGTTATATCTTTGGTGCTTAGGTAGTTCTCGAGAAAGGTCATAGATAATCGTATCTATGCTCTCGATAAAACGGAGATTTTCCATTGTAACTAGTCCTTAAATCGGTCATTCAATAAGTATTAGTTATAGCACTGAGTAGTCATAGTGACAACATAAAATACTACAATTATATTTTTATAAAAAGCAAGGAGTTAAATAACCACCTTAGAGCTATAAATCCACCAGCCTAGCTTGATTTATATCAACTATATTTATCGATTTACTTAAAGATTTTAACCAAGTATCGAACATGTGATAAAATCAGCATATAAAATATTTTACTAACTCAATCTGCCGAGCTAATACTCGATATAATAAGGAATTTTTGTGTCTTCAACACAACCAGCACATGTCGTCATTATTGGCGCAGGCCCTTCAGGCTCGCTCGCTGCTGCACTACTAAACAAGCAAGGCATTAACGCAACTATTATCGAAAAATCTATATTCCCACGTTTTTCTATTGGCGAGAGTTTATTGCCAGCGTGTATGGAATCACTTAAAAAAGCCGATATGTTTGATGCTGTCAACGCTGCTGGTTTCCAATTTAAAAATGGCGCTGCTTTTCATGCTTCTGGCAAATACACTGAGTTTGATTTCACCGATAAATACACCGCAGGTGAAGGTACTACATTCCAGGTACAGCGTGGACACTTTGACAAATTGCTTGCCGATTGTGCAGAGCAACAAGGCGTCACGATTAGCTATGAGCACGAAGTTAAAAACGTTGATATTAGGAGTGAAAAACCATTATTAACCGTCTTAGATAAAAATCAAAATAGCTATGAAATAGAAGCTGATTTTATCCTTGATGCCAGCGGTTTTGGTCGTGTATTGCCTCGCTTACTCGGACTGGAAGAACCATCAACTCTGCCTCCAAGACGCGCTATCTTTACCCATATTGAAGATAACATTACTGCCACTCACTTTGACCGTAATAAGATCTTAATTTCCGTGCATCCAGACGACAGTAAGGTTTGGTATTGGCTCATTCCATTTAGTAATGGAAGTTGCTCGTTTGGTGTAGTAGGTGAACCAGAATTCTTTGCCAACTATCCTGATGACCACATTGAAGCGTTAAAGCAATTAGCCAAAGAAGAGCACAACCTAGCGGCGTTACTTGCACAAGCAAACTACCCTAACGCTTGTGGCTCTATCATGGGTTACTCTGCTAACGTGACTAAGTTGTTTGATCGCCATTATGCTTTGCTTGGTAATGCGGGTGAGTTTTTAGATCCGGTATTCTCGTCTGGTGTGACGATTGCGATGAAATCAGCTGAGCTTGCAACTGACTTATTGATAAAACAGTTCAACAATGAAACCGTTAATTGGCAAACGGAGTATTCAGATACGCTCATGACCGGTGTTAACGCATTCCGTTGTTATGTTGAAGGCTGGTATAGTGGTGAATTCCAAGATGTGGTTTTACACGAAAATCCTAATCCGAAGATCAAACAAATGATCTGTTCGATTTTAGCGGGTTACGCGTGGGATAAAACCAATCCGTTTGTCGCAGAACCAACCCGTCGATTGAAAGTCGTTGCCGAGCTTTGCAAGTCTTAAGTCAATAACGAAACCTTCCTCTGTCATTGAGGAAGGTTAATAATTGAGCTCAACAATAATTGAGTCCAAACTTTAAAATTACCCTACAAGAGTTTTTCTATAAGCACTTCATCTATATATTTACCATCTATCTTAGCGTGTTTTTTAGCTATGCCAATAATTTCAAATCCCTGTTTTAGATAGGTTGCCAATGCATCTTGGTTATCATTCCGAACATAAGCAAACAATTTCTCATAACCTTTGGATCTTGCTCGTTCAAACGTGGCGTTAAATAAGCTGGATGCAATACCCTGTCTTCTATAGCTACTATCAACATAGGTGCCGATGATGCCGACATGATCAAAGGCATGGGTATACGTTGCAAAAGGTTCTACGTTTTGAAAGCCTACAACGTTTGATTCTTCTAAGCTGACTGCAACATTAAAGACCCCTCTTTCAGGGAAGTCCTGGATAAATTTTTCTTCCTCTTCAAGTGAAAAGGTTGTGTCGAGAATCGTATAAAGACCAGCCTCTACGATAGGGTTCAATATGTTGATAATTCCTTGTGAATCTTCTTTTTGAACGTCTCTAATTATCAATTTCATTTTGTTCCTTCGCTGTATGAGGTATCCGGCCAAAGCAAAGTAAGTCAACCATTACAGGTGGTTATTAGCGCTTAAATTATCAATGCGTGATACCTATTGTTATATGTCAGGCTTGCAATTGCAGCTGGTATATATGTAAGTCCTGATTTTCATTACCTGCATTCATGTAGTTAGGTATTGAACCCACTAACTCCGCACCCGATTTTTTTGCCACACTAATACTCGCAATATTCTTTTCAAGACACCTAAATTCAATTATTTTTGCATCAGTACTCTCTAACAAAAAAGAAGGTAAATGGGCAATGATTTTAGTCATGATTCCATTACCATGCACAGCATGTGATAGCCAATAGCCGACCTCAGCAACACCACTCTCAGTTGAAATAGACTTAATAGCAAAGACACCACAAACTTGTGCATTGAATTTTATTTTGAACCATCGAGAACCTGGCAAGCCACTATATAAACGTTCTACTATGTATTTATGAGCGGATACTTCATCTCGGACGCCATCAACCCAATAGAGATACATCCCTAATTGGGGTCGACTGGATTCAACTAAATTTAATATAGTTAAAGAATCACCTTCCTCTAGAGAAAGTAATTCGATGCTTTCTGTAACATTCAATTTCATCTTAACTCCTTTATGAACAACATCTTAGCAATTTCAGGCAACAAGGTAAACCGGGTGAACATTCAACCTTAATTCCATTTAGTTCACACACATATGCAGTTGTCATTTGGACACCACGTTGTGTTATTGACAACTAAATACGCGTGTCATAATAACAACGAACTCATAGTAAAAACAATAAACCAATTAAAAACAATAACTTAAAAACTTGGCACGACTACTGCAATAGAACAAACATAAAGATTGATGTAGATCAATTTATTTCACTAACCTATACAAGGTAGCTAATATGTTAACGCAACACACTATTGATATTATCAAAGCGACTGTCCCTGCTGTTTCTGTTCATGCCAATGATATTACAGCGCATTTTTATCCTTTGATGTTTAGAGAATATCCAGAAGTAAAGCGTTTCTTCAACCAAAAAAACCAAGCAGGTAATGCTCAGCCTAAAGCATTAGCTAATGCACTTGTTGCTTATGCAGCTAATATTGACAATCTTTCAGTATTAGAAAAAGCGGTAAGTGTAATTGTAAATAAACATGTTGTTCTTGATATTCAACCTGCGCATTATGAAATTGTTGGCGAATGTTTATTAAAAGCGATCAAAGCTGTTTTAGGTGATGCCGCTACAGATGAGGTTATTGATGCTTGGGGACTTGCATACTGGCAACTCGCTGACCTACTTATCGGGGCAGAAGAAGCTGTCTACTCTGCTAATGAAGAAGAAAAAGGCATGTGGCGTGGTGAACGTGAATTTAGAGTAACTACAAAAGCAGCTGAAAGCGATAACATTATGTCATTCTACCTGACGCCAACCGATGGTGAACCAGCGCCTTCATTCACACCGGGTCAATTTTTGGGCTTAGTATTAAACATTGATGGTGAAGAAACACGTCGTCAATACAGTTTATCTGATTCACCAAACTCAGAGTACTTACGTATCAGTGTTAAACGTGAAGAAGGTGGCGCCGTATCGAACTACCTACACGATCGTATTCAAGCGGGTGACACACTGCACGTATTAGCACCTGCGGGCGACTTCATCCTAAAAGACAACAACAAACCGGTTGTACTGGTAACAGGTGGCGTTGGTATTACTCCAGCGATAAGCATGCTAAATAGCTTAAAAGGCACAGACCGCCCTATTCACTTTATTCATGCAGCAATGAACACCAAGGTACATGCATTCCGTGACCATGTAACAAACCTTGCAGCTGAAAACGAAAACATCAAACCCTACTTCGTTTACAGTGATGCAACGTCAGAATGTAAACCAGATGCAACAGGTTTCATCAACTTAGCCATGCTTGAAGAAAAAATCGGTAATGATCGTGATGTAGAATTCTATTTCTTAGGTCCAAAACCTTTCATGCAAGCAATGAATAGCTTCGCACCAAAATTAGGGATTCCAGCTGAAAATGTCCATTTTGAATTCTTCGGTCCGTCAGAAGATCTAAATATCAACCCAACTGCTTAGTTTTAAAGCAAAGGACTGATATTATTTAAAAAAGACTTGCCGATAATTTGGATGCGGGCTAATATTTGTCTCGTCTTAACGACATACCAAATTATGCTCGCTTAGCTCAGTTGGTAGAGCGCTAGCTCGACATGCTAGATGTCACAAGTTCAAGTCTTGTAGCGAGCACCATTTTTTAATGGTACAAACAACGCGTCCTTAGCTCAGTTGGTAGAGCGCTAGCTCGACATGCTAGATGTCACAAGTTCGAATCTTGTAGGACGCACCAAATAATGAAGCCTTGCTCAATGAGCGAGGTTTTTTTATATCTAAAATTCAGAGTTTGTTATATTTGAAGTGCATCGAGAATAGTTAACATTAAGCTTGAAGGCATTACCACCACAGGTTTTAGCAAAACCCATACACAGCAAACCCGCTAAACCAATTAATGTGCAAACCGGCTTAGCAAAGTTTCAATACTGATCAACACTCTTGGTATTAAGTGTTTAAATCCCGCGCTTTCAAAGCTCAGATAAACAAGAACGACTATCAACACCCGCATCGTTCAAAACACTTAACTGATTAACAATAATCGCTTTTAGTTCAGACACCGCAGCGACATAGTCTGCATCAACGTGTTGCAGAGCTTCATAACCAGGGAAACTTAATCTTAACTTACTCATTTGCTTATCTATGCTGTTAATCACCAAGACTGAACTTGCGTGATAAATTTTAACTAGCTTATCTGCTTTCTGTTTATCAATAATAGATAAACCCTCTAAGATCCCTGCTTCACCCACAAAATGCTCCGCCATTGCAAACTCAACATCTTTATACCATTCGCGCACCGCCAGCAGGGGCACAACATCAGTATTCAACCCCTTGTGATACGTTGCTAAGATCGGTGCTTGTTCAAACAGCTCATCAAAGTGTGCTTGAGTATTAGCGTATTTGATCATGGCTGGAAATAACAGCTTAATGTCATCAAGCTTTAGCTGTTCATTTGTTGCGAGGATTAATGCTTGTTGCTTAGCATTACGCCATTTAGATGAGAACCAACAAAACATCCCTGCATTATCTAAACAGCATTGAAGATTTCTCAGTGTACTCGCAGACCCTAACTTATGAGTATTTACAAACGGCGCGAGTTTCTTATTTAACGGTTTTAAAATGGCTAACAGCTGTTGTAATTCAGCCAAACGAAAGTCCATTTCATAACAATTAAAACTATCATCCCTTAACGACCACAGTGCTTGTGGCGCACTTTCGATAATCTTCACCAATGCTGCAAGCTGTTCGCGACTGGTTGCAGAACCTTGAAAACAAATATGTAACCTTGATGGTAAACTTGTGATTAACGGTGAATAGCTATCTTGCAATTGCTGACAGCTAACGAGAACAGCATCAAGTTCAAGGATCTGGAATTCTATCGCTTCAAGTGTCATCAAGCCCGAGATACCCAAGTTACTTAGCTGTTTAACAGCGCAAGCATGTGAATCGTCGTTTAGTATTTTATCTTGTAGTAAACGATTCGTTTCCAAAGATGACATTATTTTATCCTACTCAATATTAGATTATGCAAATTAACCACATGTTAAGCTTAACATAATCAACTTCAAATATTTAACAGGCTTCAGCTTACCTTATTCCTAACACTTAATCGACCTACTTCATCTTACCCGCTATTCAGTAGCAGAAGAACACACAGCCCTAACACGTCAAGAACCCATTAAATTATTAGATCCAGATCAATTAACAAGAAATAACTAGAACTAAGACTGGCATAGTTGTTGAATGTGAATAATTAGTTATTTAAATATTTATTAAAAACTGTTTAAATGTTGTAGTTATTATTGATGATATAAATTCAGTGAATTCAAAGAAAGTGGTGATCTATGAAGACAAAGCCAGTATTAGACCAATTCATTCAGCGCCACCAGTTGGATGCAGACTATTTAACCCATGCATCAAAAAATTTTTCGAGTGCACTGTTAAGTATCGTAGCGCACCAAAAACAAGCAAAACAAACCTTCCTCGTTGGTATTAATGGCTGTCAAGGTTCAGGTAAGTCAACGCTTGCTGATTATCTAGGCACTCGCCTAAGCACAGAGTTTGACTTAAACGTCGCGGTATTATCACTTGATGACTTTTATTACAGTCGGCATCAGCGCAACGAACTGGCCAACCAAGTTCATCCTTTACTGCGTACCCGCGGTGTTCCCGGCACGCACGACATGAATCTTGCTAATGTGACATTAGATAAGCTGTGTGCAGGCGCAAGCGAAAGCGAACCAGTAAAATTACCGAGATTTAACAAGTTTGCAGATAACCCTTACCCACAATCACAATGGCCAATTGTTGACCGCCCTATTGATGTGATTATATTGGAAGGTTGGTGTTTAGGTGTGCAACCCCAGTTAATGAAAGAGCTTATTTATCCGATCAACAAATTAGAAGCAATAAAAGACAAGTACGGAATTTGGCGCAGTTATGTTAACCAACAATTAAAGCAGAACTACCAGGAATTATATCAACGTATTGATCATTGGATCATGCTTAAAGCACCCAGCTTTAACAGTGTACAAGCATGGCGATTAGAGCAGGAAAACAAACGTCAAACACTTGAAGAAAATACTGGCCATAAGCAAAAAGAAACATTCATGACAAGTGCAGAGGTCCGTAACTTCACCGCTTATTTCCAGCGTATTACCGAGCAGTGTTTAGCCACGCTTCCCAATCAATGTGATTGGGTATATGAGCTAGATAATCAGCGTAACATCGTCAATATCGTGCATCAACAATCGCTAGGCGAAACTGCTACAGATTCAATTTAGCTATTTGCTCACTCAATTTAACTGATTATCACTAAATCTAACTGATAGTAACAAAAAACAGAATAACCGTATAAACGAGTCCTAAACCAGCAAGTCCCATGATAAGTCCCACTCTTGCCATGTCCTTGCTGGCAACTAATCCAGTTGCATACGCCAACGAATTAGGAGGCGTTGAAACAGGTAATATCATTCCTAGTGACGCAGAACAAGCCACCACAACCAGCATCACCAATAATGATAAGTCATCCATCGATGTTGCGACCGCTGCTGCAATTGGCATTAACAAATTCGCAGTTGCGGTATTTGAGATAAAATTTGCCATCAACCAACACACAAAAGACATGACCAAGATAACTAACAAGGCTGGTAACACGGAGTAATCAATCGCATTTGCCATCACTCCCGCTAACCCTGTTTTATCTAATGCAATACCAATCGCAATACCACCAGCAACCAGCCATAACACATCCCAATTAATTAACTTCAATTCTTCTTTACCTATGATGCCAGTTAACGTAAATATCGCCAGT
>Ga0209396_1004601_pt1 | contig 13351 bp, 9 predicted proteins | sample GOMGulsemesocosm_6_FD_184638 | JGI IMG/M metagenome (GOLD analysis project Ga0209396, IMG submission 184638) | Methane-oxidizing microbial communities from mesocosms in the Gulf of Mexico - GOM8C Gulf of Mexico (SPAdes) (version 2) | ecosystem: Environmental > Aquatic > Marine > Cold seeps...
CTGAGAAGTTAGGCGTTGAAGTAGATATGGATAAAGCTCGCCAGCAAGTTTATGGCATGCCTTACAGCGAATGGAAAGAAAAGCATCAATTACCAGCAACACCTGAGCAAATGGAAAAATTTAACCAAATAAATAAAAAGTAATTCGCTTTAGTTAGTATTAGATTTTTACTGATATTGCACACTCAGTCGCCCGGCGATCAATTCTGTCGCGCGACTCTAACCATCGGCCTCGCTTTTTCTTTACCTGGCGACGATCAACAGATGTTCTTCGTTCAGGGCCAGTCCAAAGAACTTGTTTTAACTTCACAGAATTTTCAGCATGATTAGCCACATTTTTGTAGCTTGCTGCTGAGTTCATTTGACGATTATATTTATTTCGCTGTCGCTTATCTTTTTTTGATTGCTCAAGTTTTACTTGATTGACAGCAGGTAATAAATCTATGAGTACATCCATTTGACTAATCCCATACTAGTTATTTTTCTTATTGTATATTTAATCGGCAAATAAAAATAAAAGTTTAGTCTTTTGTAAAATTAAAGAATTATATTTTTTGAGAAAGCTTTTCTCAAGTGAATTCAGACCACATAGCCCTTTTGCGATTGTTGATTTTGATACAAATCAAAGACAAGTTCTTCAGCACCCCATTTAATAACGTGCTCAGGTAAAATAATAATATTGTTGTAAATACAGGCTTATCATTATGAGTACCTCCACTCCATCTATAAAAAACTGGCTAGCTTTTGGCTGGTCAAGCTTTCTGAAAACTAAAACGATCAGTATTCTCTTTAGTAGCTTTTTTTGTGTGGTTGCGGGTGTGTTATATTGGCTATTATTGAGGATTGATGCTGATTTAGTGATATTTCCTTTTATCGCAGGTTTTTTTATTGTCGCGCCTATTCTTATTATTGGTTTTCAGCAAGTAGCCAGTATTTTAGAAAAAAATGAAACGCCAAAATTTAAACATTTAATTGCGATTAACCACCAGCAAAATAAAGGGATTTGGTTTTTAATTTTTATATTATGCTTGTGTTATTTTATTTGGATAACCGATGCTTTAGTCATATATGGGCTTTATTTTGGCATTGAACCCCTACCTCTAAACCATGCATTCATTACAGATCCTGCGTTAAGAGAGTCATTACTTTGGTTTTTACTTTACAGTGGCTTGATTGGCTGGATAACGGCTGTGATAGGCTTTTTACTCGGTGTATTTTCTATTCCTTTAATTATTCATCAACAACTAAATTTTGTTGATGCGGTAAGTATCAGTGTAAAAACAGTATTTCAGCATAAATGGTTAATGTTGAAATGGGCATTGACGTTAGTCATGATAACCTCACTGACCTTAGTAGTAGCACTTCCACTATTAATTATTGTATTCCCCATATTAGGCTATGCGAGTTATGCTGTTTATGTTGATTTATTAATTAAAAATTAATAGTACTGACTAAAAGCTATTTACTTCATCATTCGTTAAATAGCGCCATGTGCCTAACTCAATATCTAAGTTGATTTTTCCGATTTTCTGGCGGTGTAAACCAACAACTTTGTTGCCAACAGCAGCAAACATGCGTTTAACTTGATGATACTTACCTTCGGTAATAGTTAGTAAAACTTCTTTTTCACTGATGATTTCTAAGTTGGCAGGTAACGTTAACTGGCTTTCACCTTGTAATTGTAGCCCAACTTTAAAGCGTTCAATCAGTTCAGCTGATTTTTCTGCTAGAATTTCATTACGCAAATTAACCCGATAAACCTTAGCACAGTTTTTCTTGGGCGAAATAATATTATGTGACCAACGACCATCATCAGTAACCAACACTAAACCTGTGGTGTCGGCGTCTAAACGGCCCGCAATATGTAAATCAAATGCTTTATCTACTTCAATATAATGCAGTAATGACGGATAAACTTCATCGACGTTCGAGCAAATAGTATCAATGGGTTTATGCATCATGATATAACGGGAACTCCGTGCGGTGAGCTCTTCACCATTAACGGTAACGGTATTATTTTCATGCACTTGCGTAGCAGGGTTTTTAATAACTTCATTATTTACCCGAACATCGCCCATTTTAAGCAACTTTTTAGCTTCACTTCTGGTGAGCTCAGTACTTTTACAAATAAATTTATCAAGACGCATGATTGGTTAAGTTCAGTAGTTATATAATTAGGCTGGCTATTATCCTTAATAGCCAGCAGGAATCAACTGATACCAACCACTAAATTAATTTAACTCGCATCACAGAAGTACCAATAACCAGTATCTAGTTGAGTTTTTATAAAATCGATAAACCCCTGATTGTTTTGCCAAGGGATCAATGCTGATTGAGGAACAACGACGTTATCGCATAATAATTTGATAATGGGTGCAATTTCCTGCGGAAAGTGAATCTGTTGTCCGTCAATGTAACAAAGACCTTGTTTTAATGTTTCCGGGAAATAAAATGCCCGTAAGCCTCCTAAACGGTTCAAATTTGCTTGGCTTAATGCCTCTTGGATATCTTCAACGCTATAAGGTTCATCAGCGGCTAATAAGTCAAGTTCGTGTTTTGCTTGTGTTAAAAAACATCCGACAAACTTACGAAAAGTGTCATCATTATTGATAACGCTTGATAGTTGATTTCTAATTAATAAAAAATCGTCATGTTCAATAGCGCCACTTTGCTTAGAAACGACTCTATTAGGATCTTCAATAAGTTCAGTTGCTTGTTCGTTATCAATTAAATGATCAGCAAAACCACTGATTAAGCTCACGGTTGAGTTTGTTCGAAAACCAACAGAGAAACTGAGTGATGTTTCAAGCGTGATCCCTTCATGGGGGAATCCTGGGGGAATATATAATATATCACCGGGGTTTAATTCTACATCGATTATAGCTTCAAATGGGTCAACATGTAGTAAAGCTGCGTGAGCGGCAAATTCACGATGTTGACCTTTATTACCGACTCGCCAGTTTCTTTTTCCTGAGCCTTGGCAAATAAAAACATCATATAAATCGATATGCGGGCCAACACCACCACCAGGAGTTGCAAAACTTACCATTAAATCATCTAAGCGCCAGTGAGGAATAAATCGGAAAGGTTCAATAAGTTGTGCCGCATCCTCAGACCAATTATCAAGGGCTTGTACAACCAAAGACCAGTTTTTATCACCTAGGTGCTGATAATCTTGAAAAGGCCCAAACTCGGCTTGCCATGAATCATCAGCCTTGTTTTTGTACACTAAGCGCGACTGTACTTGCTCTTCGCAAGCTAAACCAGCAATTTCATCAGCACTGATGGGATCTTGAAAGTTTTTAAAGGCATGGCGAATAACAACCGGCTTTTTCTGCCAATAAGTTTGTAAAAACTCAGCAAGCTTATCTGAACTTTGACATATGGATGATAAATCTAATTGATACATATTTTTCAACTTATAAAATTATGAACTATGAGGTCTGAGCTATGCCACTGACATACCCGCGATTTTATGCCAGTAACCATTGCATTCTTCAACACCACTTAATGGGTAGTTTTGTTTATCAACAAGCTGATTTTTAAAAGTGGATATTTTATTGAAAGCTTCAAAACTGTCAGCACTTATACGTGCAATATCAACGCCGATGTCAGCCATATCCGGTATTTCATTAATTAAGTTATATTGGTAACCCGACATTGTTTGTATGCCATTAAGCACAAATACACGTTCACCTTCGCGACTGTTCATTTTTCTCCCTAAGGGATATTTAATACAACAAAATTCACAATCATCTTTGGCTTTATCTTCAGAGCGTGCAGTAAAACAACGCGCTGAATAAGCCAGTGGCATATAGCCCCAAGCAAACACTTCACATTCAAATTGCGAACGGATATTTTCTTCTTCAGCCTGTTGTAAAAGTGTTTTTAGCCAATCTCCAGATAATTCAACTGGCATCACCCATCGAGTCATACCTTGCTTAATGAGTACTTTTAAAGTTGCTAAGTTATAACAATTAATGGCAGGACCTGCGACAAAGGGCATTTTTAACTCATGCATAATTTGTACTGCACTAAGATCGTTAGCTTCGATAAGCAATTCACCGTTATCGCAAAGTTTACGCATGGTTTGAATTTCAGCAGGAGACTCCAGCAGGGTCATGGTGGATAATACAATTTCCTTATCAACATTACCCGCTAAGTCTTTCGCTAAGCCTAACCAATCTTTTGCACGTAATTCTCGACGTTTAGAACAAACGGTTTCGCCTAAATAAATAATATCTGCTTCGCACTCTTTAGCTTGCTGATAATAAGTTTCCACTTCAGCTTTCGGCCAAAAAAACAAACTAGGACCAAGAGAAAATTTCATAGTGTTTCCAATTTTTATATTTGTAAAAATAGTATTGATTAATTCGCAGTGAGTTTATTCAAGAACAAAGAGATAGCGCGCAATTGGTGCCAACCAATGAGCACTTTCTCTGCCGTTATTGGATACAACTCACAAAGAAGTAAAAAGACTATTGCCATTTACGGTGATACGCGCCTAATGTGGTTTGCGTGCCTTCAGAAAGATTCGCTAAAGTTTTCATCCACGCCCCTTCAACTTCAAAGTTATCTGGATTTTGTTGGAACCTGTCAATAGCACTACGCCAGGTTTTAGCCACCTGCTCAACATAAGCCGGACTTCGCTGACGCCCTTCAATCTTAACTGAAGCAATGCCCATTTTACTGAGTTCAGGAATAAGCTCTAAGGTATTCAAACTTGTTGGCTCTTCAAGCGCATGGTAAACACTATTGTCGACTTCAAAGCGTCCTTTACATAAGGTAGGGTAACCGGCATTCTCGTCAGGTTGATAACGGTCGATGAGTACGCCATTTAATCGGCTTTCTAAGCCTTTATCGGTTTCTTGCCAACGCACATATTTTGCAGGTGAGCAAGCACCTGCGGTATTTGGTGACTCTCCTGTCATATAAGATGACAAATAACAGCGACCTTCCGACATAATGCACAAACTACCAAAAGCAAAAACTTCTAGTTTCACTGGGCTTTTTTTCGCCAGCTGTCTCACTTGTTGTATAGAAAGAACTCGTGGCAGTACCACCCGCTCAACATCGAAATTATTAGCAAAAAAGTTTATCGCTTCGATATTGGTCGTTGAAGCTTGCACAGAAACATGGCGTTCTACATCTGGATATTTATTAGCCGCATAATCAAGAACCCCCAAGTCTGCGATAATCAAGGCGTCAGTACCGATAGCTACAGCATTATCAACTGCTTTTCGCCAACGATATTCACCGTCAGGATGGGCAAAAGTGTTAATAGCAACATGGAGTTTTTTACCATGACGATGCACATAATCAGCAGCTTTTTCCAACTTGCCATCATTAAAGTTTAATCCGGCAAAATGGCGAGCATTGGTGTCATCTTTCATACCGATATAAACGGCATCAGCGCCATTATCAATGGCAGTTTTAAGTGCAGGTAAATTGCCTGCTGGGCACAAGAGTTCCATAAAATAAACATTATTATCAGTGAAAATAAATGTGCTTGCAGTGTAGCGTTAATTATCTCAATTTTTTTTGACCTGAAATAACTTCTGAGTTTTTATCTCTATTTGGTGGTATTCGAGATAAACTTGATCTATCCCAAAAGAATAATTAAGCAAATCAGTAGAATTGTCCCATCGTTCCTTTAGTCGTAGAATTTATTTTGCTTAATTTGACTCGCTTTTCAAACTTACTTAGCCCTGAGAGTATTGAGAAACTCCCCTTAGTCTTTAGAACGACAGTCGTTAATTTAGCGCCTAAATTGTTGAAACCAACATTGAGTATCATCCCTTATAGCGTACAAAAGAAACTATTATTAACCTCGTTACATTCGGTATTTAAAGAAGCGCTAGCCGATGATGATTTTGAATTTTTACAAGATAAATGGTTATGTATTTCAGTGACTGATTTAGCCTTGCACTGGTTAATCAGCTTCGACAATGGTCAATTAATAATGGCTGAAAGTCATCAACCACAAGATGCCGATGTAAATTTTTCTGCTAGTAGTGATGATTTATTATTAATAGCCGGGCGTAAAGAAGACCCTGATACATTGTTTTTTCAACGCCGATTAAAAATTGAAGGTGATACAGAGCTGGGTTTAGAGGTTAAGAACTTAATTGATGCTCTCGATATTGAACAATTACCAAGTTTAGTGCATAGAGTAGTCGATGGTTGCGCTACTATTTTATACCAAACAAAGCATGCCTCTTAAAGATGATATGGTCAACTTGGCTTATATAAACAGAGCTGTATAATCAATTAATTTTTTGGCTGTTACGGGTTTGCTAAAATAATACCCTTGTAGATAATCGCACCCCAAGGTACTTAACAAGTCGACTTGTTCTATCGTTTCTACACCTTCAGCGACAGTTTTCAAACCTAGGCTTTGTGCCATTGCTATAATGGCATTTATTAGTTCACAATCTTCTTTGTTTTTAGGGATTCCTTGAATGAAGGTTTTGTCTATTTTCAATACATCAAAGTCATATCTTCTTAAATAACTTAAGGAAGAATAACCTGTGCCAAAATCATCCATGGACAACTTGATGCCAAGTTCACTTAAAGCCGTCAAAGCATCATCAATGTAGGTTTGACCTAACATCAAAACACCTTCAGTTATCTCGAGTTCAAAGTCTGTTGCTAAAACATTTGCTTGTTCTATAGAATGTTCAATATAATTAATTAACTCTGGATCCCTGAATTGACGAGGAGATAAATTTACCGCCATCGTGTAGTTTTTGTGATGTTTACTCTGCCACTTGTTCAGAAATTCAAGTGCTTGTTTTACCACAAATCTTCCTATAGGAACGATTAGCCCCGTATGCTCGGCAATAGGAATAAATTCATCAGGGGTGATATTACCCAATGTAGGATTTTGCCAACGAAGAAGCGCCTCGCCTCCAATAATACTGTTATTTTTCACATCAAATTGAGGCTGATAATAAACTTCAAATTCATTACGTTCTAAGGCACCATGCATTTGCTCTTCGACTTCTAAACGTCGCAAGGTACTTATATTCATCTCTTTTGTAAAAAATGAATATGTATTACGGCCTAACGTTTTTGCTTGATACATAGCGGTGTCTGCATTACGTAATAAATCTGAAACACTCTTACCATTTTCAGGATACATAGCAATGCCAATACTCAAGGTTACCATTAACTCTCTGTTATCGATTTTAAAAGGTTCTCTGAAGGCTTTAAGTAGCCCCTCTGCTATAGACAAAGCATTATGTTCATCATTTAAGCTTCGCATTAAAATAATGAATTCATCTCCACCTAAGCGGCCAACTGTATCTTCTTTTTGTACTACTTGATTCAACCTTTTAGCCGACTCAATTAGCAACTTATCTCCTATTAAGTGACCTAATATTTCATTTATTTTTTTGAAATCATCTAAATCAAGAAAAAGCACTGCAGTTTTTTCATTGTTACGCTCGGCTTCAATAAGCAGTTGAGATAAACGGTCGAGGGCTAAAAAACGATTAGGCAAAAGAGTTAATGTATCAAAATAGGCTTGATGATGAATGACTTCTGCTGCTTTATGTTGCTCTGTTATATCACGAACAATTGTGACTACTTGGCCATGCTCTGGCAAATGACTGATTCTCGCTTCAAAGAATATCAATCCATGTGGCATCAATAATTCATACTCGAAACTTACAATTCCCTCAGTCGAAATTAATTTTTCAATATTATCTTTAAAGAGGTTGGCTACCTTCTCAGGTAAAATATCAAGCATGGGTTTGCCGATAAATTCAGTAGGAGGAACGTAAAGGTTTTTTTTGTTACTCGCGTGATAATCAATGATAGTGCCATCTTCCTTCATTAGGAAGAATAAATCCGGAATTGCTTCAAATGCGGCATCCAGCATACGTTCTTTAAATTTAGCTTGGGCTTGAGCTTGTCTAACATCCGATAAATCAATATCAATACAATATATTTGCTTATTGTTAAACTGATTATTGAACACAACATGACTGGATAAAACACTTACATCTTTGCCATTTTTATCACATAGAACAATTTCTGCTGAAGGGATTATAATACTTCTTTTTATCCTGTCATCAAATGTGGCTATAACGATATCAGTCATAGATTTAGGAATGATAAGCTGTTCAATTTTCTTTCCTAAAGCCTCTTCTTTAGTGAAACCATAAAGTAGTTCACTACCTTTGTTCCAATAAATAACTCGGCGTTTATCATCATAGCCCTGTACTGAGACGGCACCAACAGCGTCAAACAATTGGTGAAGTGAATCATTGATAATATATTGATGGGTTAAATTGCTACCTTCGTTTAATTCCATGTAGGGAGAGATCCATGAATAACATTCTCATATATATATATTAGACCCAAATAATTGATTTAGCCTCTTCTAAAGAATAAAAATATTTAGCAAGCTTAAGGTACTTCAAACCAACAGTTTAAGTATTTAATGTATAAAATCTGACATTTACTCTTTGAAGTAAGGAGTTAGAGGTTTTCTGTTTTATATTTAAAGAAGCACTTAGGTATGAGTATATTTCCCCAATCGATACTATAAGCTTATAAAACTTAATTAAATATAATGTTAAATCAAGGGGGTAATTGGTCGTTATTGTTTAAGTTAACGACCAATATATGTTTTATTTTAATTTGAGATATTACGTTAGAAAGAGTATTTCACTCCAACTTTAACACTCCACGCTGACTGTTCCACTTCAAACCGGTTATAGTTATTGGCATTACTACTCCCTATTTTTTCTGAAAGTTGATACTGGCCATTTTCATTTATACTAAAATCAAAAAGCTCTTGTTGAGAAGAAGCCATTCGATACGATTTACCCCAATCACTGTTGAGTAAATTGGCGAAGTTATCAATGATGATATACAAGTGACCTTTATGTCCCGCTATTAACCCTGGTAATTCTTGGTTTATCGCTAAATCCATCGTCGTTAGCCATGGCTGAGTACCTGAATTTTTAGGAATGTAATTTCCCGCATGTTGACCAACGCCAGCAGTATTGGCAATCGCCATGGTATCTTCAAAGCTCAACAGACTAAAATCAAAAGCAATATCATCGGCACTACTAGGTAAGCGAGGTAAGTAAGATGAATAATATGAAGAATTGCCACCGTAGGCTGAATCCCCAGCTAAAATCCGTGAAAATGGTCGTCCAGAGCGACGTTCAAAAAACAAGTTAAAAGCGGTATTATAACCTGGAAAAAACTCTTGCTGATAAGCTACATTTATTACTAATCTATGCTCTATCTCATGTAAAGCACGTCCGACTAGAGGCTCATTTCTATTTACAACGATGTCAGAGAAGTAATTAGAATATGCGTGGGTGCCTTTTCCCGCGTTAGCTTCTGTAATGTTTTGATGGGTGTATGAAACATTGGCACTTAAGCCACTATCCCAGGTTTTATTTAAACCTGTGGTTAAAATTGTACTTTCACCACCGTTTGAACTGTTCGATAACTGGATGTCTTGAAAACCTTCTCGGCCAGCAAGATCTGTCCAAATAGTACGTCCATCAACCGCTTCTGAAACTTTAACTCTAGTTTGATCTATCCAATGGGCTGAGTCTTGACGATCAACATAAATTAATTCGGTAGTCCAAGAAAAGTTTTCACCGGCATCCCCAAGCATTGGCACATCAAACACTACGTCTAAGGCTAATTGGTATCGCCAATCAGAAGGAATTTCAAAATGACTGTCCACTGTACTGGTAGAACCATTACCTTGAACCAATGAGTTTTGTAAAGAAAGTGGCACTTCATCAAATACTACATTGTCAGGATTTCCAATAGTTTCTGCAACCGCTGAAGGCGGCGCTGATACATTGGTTATGCCATCGTTGGTGTAAGCGTTTGAAATCCAAACCAAAGGCATACCACCACTAAAGCGCCCGACTCCACCACGCGCAGTTAGTTTTTCAGATAGCTGCCAACTAAAACTTAAACGTGGCAATAGTATATCTAGGCCGTCTAAATTTTCAGTATTACTATAACCGTAAATAGCTTCGTAGTTCTCATTGAAATTAGGGGTACTGTCCATAGATAATGTTTCATAACGTAAGCCTGCGTTAAGATCAAAGCCATCAAATAACTCACTATTTGCTTCCAGATAAAAAGCATACTCCGTTGAATCAATTTCAGCGGCTAAGTCTTTCATGTTGTTAGTATAAGCATTACCGTATTGAACAAAACTTGGTATCTTGTTTTCAAAATCGTTAATAGAATCAAAATACCATGTTCCCGCGCCGTTACGAGCATATAAATCTGAGTTCCAAACTTTTTCAATTTCCAAGCCAAATTTATACTCAATATCACCTTGAAGATATAAACCATGAAAAGCGAATTTTGTTGTTTCATTATCTTTAACATTGGCATGACGATTTCTCTCTTGCCCAGCAATAACTTCTCCTCCACCGGGAGTTTTTATGCGTATTTGTCCCCAATTTGACTGGGTTTTTGCGATGGCTTGATGATCTTTATAACTAACATTAATTTCAGAAGAAAAGTCATCGCTCCAATCTGAAAACAAATGGCCACTAAAAATAGTTGTCTCCGCGTTTTGTGAATATTGATTAGAAGCAAAGTTTAAATAAGTAGCAGAATTTGTGTAACTCCTCGCTGCGGTATTTTGTTGGTTATTAAAAGTAAAATCAGCACGATGGTTTTCATTAATATTCCAGTCTATTTTTACTAATAATTTTTTATCACTATCTTCAGGAGGAACAGCGCCAATTGAATCATTTAAACCGTAAACATTTTCAAAAGCAGTGAGAACTTGATTGGCTTCATCAAGGGTCACTTTATGACCTGTAAGAGTGGTTAAGTCATAATTAAAAATAACTTTATCTGACCACTCTTCAAATGAGACAAAATAGAACAGTTCATCTTTAACAACTGCGCCTCCAAATACTGCGCCAAAAGTTACTTCTTCATTGTCAAAATCAAACGTGGTTTGTGTTAATTTGTCATCTTTAGCTTTGCCATTGGAAGGCGTCCATTCATAAAAGACATCACCAGAAAAGTTATTTGTTCCCGATTTAGTGACAATATTGATTGTACCACCAGTAAAATTACTTGCTCGCGTATTAAAAGGTGCGTAATCAATTGCAATTTGACTAATTGCATTCATTGAAATAGGTGTACGTTGTGACGGATATCCGCTTGCATTTAATCCAAAAGTATCACTTACTCCAACCCCATCTATAGTTAATGCATTATATCTAGGGTTGCTACCCGCAATACTTAATTCATTACCTGATGGGTCAACTACTGCCAAAGGGTTAGCACGAACAATATCTTTAATATCACGATTGACGAGTGCTGATTGATTGATACTTTGTGCTGAAAATGAGCTATTTGCCCCATGATTGGCATAAATGTTATTTGAACTTGTAACTGTTATTGTTTCCATTTCAGTTAAATCGCTCAACTTAGCCGATAGGTCAAAAATATCACCCAACTTCAAGTGAATATTTTTGTATTCTTGTTTAACATGATTATCAGACTTTATAACAATAGTATAAGGACCGCCTATACGTAGACCTTGTGCTCTGTATATCCCAACATCATTAGCCGTAACTTCTTTAATTGTTCCCGACGGCTCATGGGTAATTTTGACATTGGTATTAGCAATAACCTCACCTTGCAAGTTTTGAATTGAGCCTTTAATTGAAGTAGAGGTTTCAGCTGCTTGAACTATGTTGAAAGTTGCAACAGCAGCCATAAATAATACACCACACGCTTTAATGTTTTTCATGTGCCATTTCTCTTTTATCATTATTGTTTTCACTTACGTTAATATTACACCCTGACAAAAAAAACATTAACTATTTGGTTATTAAATTATTATAAAGTATTACAATCGTCTAATATAATATAAATTGAGTAAGTGTACTTTTTCCTAAATTAGAGCAATTCTTTTGATATATTTACCCTTTTATCGTTTTATATTTTGCTGTTTTGTCATCATATATTCAGCTGCTAATTCAGTGTCAGCGACAGATTATAAAGTTGAACTTTTGAATGCTGACAATGGTTTTAATTCTTCGATAATATTTTCTATTGTTCAAGATGAGCAAGGCTTTCTTTGGTTTGGCTCTGGGTATCAAGGATTATTTCGTTATGATGGGAAAAATATTAAAAGATTTAGACATGAACCCAATAATGCTAATTCTCTCCCTCATAACAATACCGGAAATTTAGTAATAGACAGCCAAAATAACCTATGGATTGGCAGTTTCGGCGGCAGTGCCATAAAATATAACTTATCATCAGGTGCATTCTCACAATACCTCCATAACCCATTGCAATCTAACACTGTCAGTGACGCAAACGTACAGACCATATTCCAAGATAAACAAGGAGTTTATTGGATGGGAACCTTTCAACATGGTCTTAATAAATTTAATACTACGGATAGTTCTTTTACACGATTTTCTTTTGGTGTTGATACCGGTAATGGTACATCTAGTTCGAGAATATGGGACATAATTGAAACAGGAAAAAATGACTTATGGCTAGCAACAAGTTATGGGTTAAACCACCTTGACAAAACTACCGGGAAATTTAGTTATTTCATTCCAGAACCAGGGAACGTCTTACGGTCTTCGAATAAAATAAGAAAAATATTAGCGATTGATGATAATAGATTAATACTAACAACCGATGAAGGTGTGTTAATTTTTAATATCACATTGCAAACATTTACTCCCATCAAAGAGTTTAAGAATACCAGCATCGGTGAAGTATATTCAGTAATAAAAACATCATTTAATCAATATTGGGTAGCGAGTTCTAGTGGCGTATATGCATTTTCGCTAGAAACACTAATATTAGAAAAAGTCGATTTAGATATTTATGATGACTGTAGTCAAACGCTGTTTGAAGATAAGGAAGGATTAATATGGCTAACCTGTGAGGGCATTGGTGTTTACAAAATAACACCCAGTAAATACTTCAAAATAAAAAGTACACCGTACTTTAGATCGGTTCGAAATATGTCTGTAGCCAGTGATAAAAGTATTTATCTAACGAGTGCTACTCTAGGGATTAGAGAGTGGTTCCCCCAAACAAACACATTGACTACTCCTTTCCCCAAAACCGATAATCTTCGAATAGATAACCTGTTACATAATAAGGAAGGAGAAAAATGGATTAAAGGAACCGAAAATTTATATTCGATCGATAAAGCAGGAAATATCGAACCCATTATTTTTCCACCTAGACTTCAACGTTTAGGTTTAGAAAAAGATTTTATTACTTTTAGTAGCTTAAGAAAAGACAAATACTCTCGGTTTTGGTTCGGAACAGAGAAAGGCTTATTTATTATTGATAATAAT
>Ga0209396_1004604_pt1 | contig 13348 bp, 13 predicted proteins | sample GOMGulsemesocosm_6_FD_184638 | JGI IMG/M metagenome (GOLD analysis project Ga0209396, IMG submission 184638) | Methane-oxidizing microbial communities from mesocosms in the Gulf of Mexico - GOM8C Gulf of Mexico (SPAdes) (version 2) | ecosystem: Environmental > Aquatic > Marine > Cold seeps...
AATATGGCGAGTTAAACGCAAAAACCTTACCGGTTTATCACCGCCTAGATTTAGAGGCTAATTACAAAACCACTTATTGGGGTTATGACGCCAAATGGACTTGGGCGATTATCAACGCTATGGCACAGAAAAATGTCTCTGGTTATTATTATGATCCTGAAGATGACGATAGCTTGACTGAATATAATATTTCAGGTGAAGAAGATATTGGTGTCTTTCCCTACGTAGGTTTGAAGATGACCTTTTAACAGCTATGCCTGTTGCCAATCAAAGTCCTCAATTTGATGGGAATTAAAATGGTAACAGGTCTATTTCTCAATGTCTTTAACTGTATATGAGCTAATAAATAATTGAAAAAGTACTGCTAAACAAAAGTCACGTTACCAAGTGATAATATATACATACTTTTGCTAATTTACTTAGTGCCCAGCTATACCCTAACGAATTTACTTTAAAAACAAATCAGTATGCCCTTGTTAATGTATATTTATTACTCTATGGTAACCTCTTAGTCACACAACAAGGAAAGTTTATATGGCACCTCAAAAAGTAGCGCTGAGCCGAAAGCAAATCGGTGGTGAAGTTCCTATGGTTGCAACCGAAATTACCGACAATTGTATTTATTCAGGCCTTTTTGGCTCTCTAGATTCATCTCGAATGGCCATCATTATAGATAAAGTTACTAACTTAGCGAATGCGAGACAGATCAGTTTAGTTATTGTTGATTTAGGCAATGTTGAAGCTATTGACTCATCTGTTGCAGGACATTTAGTGAAGTTAGGGGATGTTTTACGCTTGGTCGGTGTGACTCCCATTTTTTGCGGTATTTCAGCAGAGCTAGCCAAAACAATGATTTCAGCCGGCGTAGATTTAGGTAATTATATTACTTGTCGAGACTTAAAGTCAGCACTGATTAAAAGTTTAGAGTTATCCAATCAAAAGATAGTTGACATTTAATCTGACCAATAACTATGAGTAAAAACACAACTTCGTTATCAAAACATGACGAGGTTATTCTCCTCTCCTTGTTTTTATCAACAGAGGAGCAAGCGTATTCATTCTCCGCACAAGTTAAACAGGCATCTATCAACCTAGGGTTTGATTCGTTTCAATCTAGCCTTATCTCTTTAGCTGTCTCAGAAATTACTATAAATGCTGTTCGTTATGCAAATGGCGCTAAGGTCCATGTATATAAAACAGTTAATAAAAAAGGATTAAGCATACTCGTTGAAGATACTGGACCTGGTATTCAAAATATCGAGCAAGCAATGATCTCAGGTTACAGCTCTCATAATAGCTTAGGGTTAGGACTAGCAGCAGCTAAACGAACGGTTGATGAAATGGTTATTAAGACTAGCTCAATGGGAACAGCCATCACCTTAACTAGTTATTTACCAATCCCCAGAGAAGTCATAGATATTGGTAGCGTTTCTTTTCCTAAAGTGGGGGAATACTATAAAAGAGATAATTTCTGTATTAAGACCTACCAAGGGGAATGCGTTTTAGTTGCTTTGTTTGATAGTTACGAAACTAAAACTAACGTACAAGCCGCTTTATTATTAATCGATACTTTTATTAACGAATATTATGCACTACCTTTAAAAGAGTTAATTATCGGCTGTCAGAGGCTGTTAAAAGGAGATAACTATACAAGGGGTATGGACATGGGACTGTTACGGATAACACCAAACAGCGCAGAAGCTCTTATCGTTGGTAATATTTCAATCACTGCTTTATTGCCAACATCTAATTCGATTCAACAACAATCTGGCGGTGTTGGGGCAAAGCTTCCCTCTAACTTACAAATTACTAATATTAAACTGTCTTCCCCATTTTGCTTTGCATTACATTCCAATGGTATTGATCGAGTTGCGAGCCCTCAAATAGACACTTTGGCCCTTTGCTCACAAAAACATGCCGAACACATTTTTGATAACCATGCGCGTGCCGATGATGATGCGACTATCATAGTGATAAAGTCATATGAATGAATTAGTAGAAACAACTCACCTTAGAAAATACCTAACAGGAATCATTGGCAACGCTCCCTTTGGTATCATTACTTTTTCGGTTAATCATGAAGTAGGCATTATTAATGCTGAAGCAATAAAATTACTCGGCTTTGAAAACAGTAACCCTGAAGATCTAATTGACGCGAGCTATAATGATACTTTTGTTAACACATCAACAATGTTAAAAAAATTTCAAGCATTGGTTAAGTCCGGTGATAAATTTGAAGCTGATGTTTTCGATATTCCTATTAACCTTAACATAGTGAATATTCGTATTCGTGAGCTCTTTAATGGTTCATTAATCATTATCGAAGACGTAACGAAACAGGTAAAACTTGAAAAGCAATTACGTTATCAAGCATCCCATGACAGCCTGACTAATTTAGGTAACAGAAAAGATTTTGAAGACTGTGTCGAAACCTACATCCATAAAGCTGTGGATCATAACTTACCGGGTGCTGTTTTATTTATAGATTTAGATAGATTCAAGCCTGTTAATGATATTGCAGGTCATGCCGCAGGAGATGAGTTATTAAAGCGAGTTGCTATTATCCTGTTAAGTAATGTTAGGAATAGAGATATAGTCGCAAGGATTGGTGGCGATGAATTTGCAGTATTATTAGCCGATTGCCCTTTAAATATGGCAGAACAAATAGCAGAAGCGATCAGAAAAGCCGTTGATGAGATGGCTTTTATTTTTGAAGGCCATTCGATTAAAGTAGGTATTTCCGCAGGAATATCAATTATTAATCAACAGAATAATAAATTGAGCCACATTATTAATTCTGCCGACAATGCCTGCCAAATAGCTAAAAATCAGGGACGTAATCAAATCCATGTTGCCTCATTGGAGACCGGGGAATATAACCAACACAAACAGCAAGTCGCTTGGTTACCCAAAATAACCAAAGCACTTAAAGACAACCAATTTAGCCTCTTTGTTCAAGAAATTTCAGAGATTAATCAAACTACGCCAACAACGCATTATGAAATATTGATACGACTAAAAAATGAAGATGGCAGTTTTACCTCCCCTAATGCATTTATTCCTGCAGCAGAGCGGTATGATCTTATGCCTCAAATTGATCGTTGGGTTATCGAATGTGCTTTTTCGAATATTGACAAACAGACTAACTATTCTATCAACCTCTCAGGTTTATCTACATGTGATCCAACCTTAGCGCAATATATTGAATCGTTACAGAAAATCCATGATATTGATGCTACACGTATCACCTTTGAAATTACAGAAACCGCAGCTATTCAAAATATAGATAAATGCCTTTTATTGATTAAAAGCTTAAAGGCCTTGGGCTTTCAATTCTCACTTGATGATTTTGGTTCAGGATTATCATCTTTTTCATATCTTAAAAACTTAACTGTAGATTACTTAAAAATTGATGGCTCGTTTGTTAAAGAAATAGTCGACGATTCAACTTCTTACGCTATGGTGAAGTCTATTAACGAGGTAGGCCATACTATGGGATTAAAAACCATCGCAGAGTTCGTTGAAAATAAGGATATATTAGAGAGATTAAAAGAAATAGGAGTGGATTATGCTCAAGGGTATTATATTCATAAACCTGAACAATTAAGTTACCTAAGTAAACCTACAGCTAAAAAAAATTATGCTTTATCAAACAAAGCACCCAACTTATGGCAAGAAGTTTCCCCTATTAACCCATTAACATAAATTATAAAGTAGCCGTTTAGAGGTTTTCTTTACGTTGTTTAATCTTACTTACACTTTTTAAACAATAAAGTTGAATGGCTAAGCGCAAGTAGCATTTACACCGTGGTAACATACGTTACCTTTTGTAAAAACACTTTGTTCTCTGACATGGCCATTCAAAAAAATAATATCAGACGTAAACAAGCACTCAGCTTCAGCTGGCTCCTCTCCATTAGCTTTCTGGTATGTTGTTTATTGGCCTTTAGCCCATTAGGTCATGCAAAAGAGGATGCTATTGAGGGAAGTACAGCCAAACGAGAAAGTAGCACCAATGAAGATCAAAGTGCCAATAAGCCGGTAACAAAAGATGCTTTTGAGTGGCAATTTATACTTGATCTTTCAATGGTATATGATCCGAAAATTATCGCGGGCATTGAACAAGATGAGCTACTTCACTACTTTTTACCTGGCATATTAGTTGATATTTCCTATAAAGGATTTTTTTTACAAACTAACCAACGACGCTCTAACGCTTTACTCGGAGGCACTGAATTTGGTTATCAACTCTTTGTAGAAAGGAACTGGCAAGTTGACCTGATTGCCAAAGCCTATATGCAAGGGTATGACTCAGATTCACTAATTGAGCACGGTGGTGGCGACGAAGACTTACTCGCAGGATTAACTGAACGAGAAGCTACTGGTGGTATTGCTTTACGGTATTCTCATTATTTCAATGATGCATTATTTAGTATTGATTTTGCCTATGGTAGCGCTGGTGATGATGTTAATGGTGAACATGTCGGCGGCATAATTATTGATAGTTTTTACAGCTATCTTGTACCTTACAGAAACTGGGATATTTATTTAGGTGGTGGTTTAACCTATTTTAGCCAAGATATAGTGGACTACTATATTGGTGTTAGCCCAGAGGAATCAAACGACAATAGAGCTGAATATACCGCAAACAGTGGCTTTAGAGGGCAATTAGAAGTTTATGCTCAATACCCTTTATCTGCAAATTGGTCTTTTAATGCAGGCATAACTCACAGCATATTCTCTAATGCTGTAAAAGAAAGTCCCTTAGTGGATAAAAGCCAAGTAACCCAAGTAATGCTTGGAGCTCTGTATGTATTCTAATATTGGCAATGGATTTGCCATAGTTCATGCAAAAGTACTGCTGTTCTTGCTCTATAGTCTGCTGACGTTAAATCAGGTGAAGGCTGAAGATGTTAACACACTGACAAGTAAACAACTTGATTTTACGGCCCTGCCTGAGCAGTGTGTAACACTAAGGCAAGGACGTGCTTGTTTTGCCACCGTTGAACTGCAGTGGCACTCAGCTTCAAAGCAGAGCTTTTGTTTATATCAAGAGGGTAAAAAGAAGCAACTCGGTTGCTGGCAAAACAATAACAATGTACAGATAAAAATTGAGTTTGAGTCAAACAAAAGTGTTAAATATCAGTTGCGTGCGTTAAGTGACAATAAGGTCATTGCCGAAACTCAGGTAGAGGTTAGTTGGCAGCATAAAAACACCTCTCGTAAACGTCGTTGGCGACTATTTTAGCTAATTAACATGAAGGCACATCAGTGTATGCAACAGACAGAGCAGGAAAAATATAATGCATAATATTTTATTGGTAGAAGATGATATTAGCCTAGCCGATTGGGTGTGCGAATATTTAACTGAACAAGGTTTTAATGTAACTCACGTTGCCCGTGGTGATCTCGTCATCGAGGTCATCAAAAAAAATACTACCGATATAGTCTTACTTGACGTGATGCTGCCAGGGTTAAATGGTATTGAAGTTTGCCGCCTTATTCGCCAGCACGAACCGAGTAAACAAGTGCCTATCATTATGTTAACGGCTCGCGCGGATGAGTTTGATGAAGTTATTGGTTTAGAGGCTGGTGCAGATGACTACGTGATAAAACCTGTGCGACCACGCGCCCTACTAGCCCGAATAAACCGTCAACTCAGCCATAGTGATAAAGTTGAAAATGATCCAAATGCCCAACTTATTTTTGGTGAACTCATCATAAATCAAGAAGCGAAACGGGTGACCTATCAAGGTAAAGAGGTTGATCTCTCAACCAGTTTATTTGCCTTTCTAGCCTATTTAGCACAGCATGCAGGTAATGTTGTTGATAGAGACTCGGTATTTAAAGCATTAAAAAAACGTGAATATGATGGTCAAGATAGACGCTTTGACGTGATGTTATCGACCTTACGTAAACTGTTTAATGACGATCCGCAAAAACCACAGAAATTTAAAACTATTTGGGGTAAAGGTTATTTGTTTGTTGGTGATGCATGGCAAGAACAGCCAACACATGATATTGAAGAGTAAACATGCGCGGTCTCTATATTAGTATCATCTTTACCGTTTTAGGCTCGCTGTTTTTTATCGGTTGGGGTCTAGATGAGCTTGTTGCTTATTCAACAGAAGATAAAATAACAGAGACACCCGCTACAACTGTTTACAGACATTTAGCTGACGGCCTTACCAGTGAATTAAGTACACTTGACAGCTCAGAGCTTGATGAAAAAGTAAGACTATTTCAGCAACACTATCAATTAAAATCGAGTTTAGCCTTAAGTAAAAAGATTGCTTTACCTAGTTCACTCGTTGCCCAGGTAAATCAACGAGGTGGACTACTACTCGCTTCTACTGAGAATCAATATTTATTAAAAAACATCCCTAATCATCCTGAATTTCTTTTACGTCTTGAGCTTCCAATTGAGATTGCAGACGATGACAATATCAATTTTATTTTAACGTTAATACTTTACATAAGTATTTGTGTCATTTTGATTTTATGGTTAATCCCCTTAACAAGGCGTTTATACTTACTCAACAATGTCGCCGCCAAGATTGGCTCTGGACAGCTTGATGCTCGTATCGCTAAAAGCCGATTTTCCTATATCAAAGTATTGGAGCAAAGCTTTAATACCATGGCCAGTAAAATAGAAAAACTAGTTGAAGATAACAAAATTCTTGCCCGCAGCTTATCCCATGATATTCGTACACCAATGTCGTGTTTACGTTTTGGTATTGAAACCGCGTTAGATAGCAAATCAATGGAGAAAAAAAATACTTATTTAACACGTATGGATAATGAATTAACTCGTATGGAAGAGATGACTTCACTCTTTCTTGATTATGCCTCTATGGAGCGACAAGCCTTAAATTTAAAGAAACAGCAAACACATGTACAGGCATTAATTACCTCAGCAATCAATGACTGCCAAGTATTGGCTAAACAAAAAAATATTAACGTTACCATGTCCGCTGCAGATGACGCATTTAACCAAGAGTTAGATTATCATTGGTGTTATCGCGCACTCGTTAACTTAATCAGTAATGCTATTGGCTATGCAGAGAGTCACGTTAGTGTGCAGCTTAAACACAACAATAATGCTTTTTATATTACGGTTGCAGACGATGGTAGAGGTATTAGTGAAGATAAGTTAGATATTATTTTTAATCCGTTTGTAAAGTTAGATGCTGACAGAAGTCGCGAACAAGGTCATTTTGGTTTAGGCTTGGCTATTTGCAGCAAGGTGATGAACTGGCATCAAGGAAGTATCAAAGTGGCCAACAACACTCAACTTTGTGGTGCAAACTTTACGCTTGAGTTTCCTTTGTAATAGCTTTATTGAAAGCCAATTCGACAATATGCAGCAAATCCAACAAAAAAATAAGCAAGTAACAGCACTTAGTGTCAATGATAACTGGTTTGGATTAACCTGCCCACAAGCCAACGCACTGGTCGATGAGAAAGTTACTGCACTATTTCCTAAAAAATAGTAGAATCTCGCGTCACTTTGTAACACATTTACATGTCGTACATTCATTTGTGCCTATACAAGTTTTAGCATAAACAGGCTGGTAAATTATTATCAGAATAATCACATTGCTAGCCAGTAGTAACTAGAAATAAGTAGAAGTAAGTAATAAAAGCAATGGATAATAAAAAAGCATCACTACACACAGATATAGATACGGTTCTCAATAACTACGATTTTGATTTCTCAAAAGCTGAGATTGATGTTTTGGGTAATGGCCATATTAACAATACCTACAAATTAACCACGCCTGAAGCAGAGTTTGTTTTACAACAAATCAATCATGATATTTTCACCAAAACGGTTGAATTGAGTAGTAATGCACAAAAAATAAATCAGCACTTATTGCAACAAAAAAACAAGGGTAATTACCCGCTAGCCGTTCCTCAGCAGATACTTACTGCAACGGGTGAAACTTGCATTAAAATCGGCAGCAACTACTGGCGTTTGATGGAGTTTATCAGTAACTCTTATACCCTAGAAGAAGTGAAATCCCCAGAGCAAGCCGCACTTGTTGCGACAGCCTTCGCAAACTTCAGTTGTGCGTTGAGCGACTTCCCTGCAAATGACATCGCTGTCATCATTGACGATTTCCATGATATTACTTTTCGTATGCAACAGCTCAAAGACGCTGTAGAAAATGATTTTCAGGGACGGTTATGGGATTGCCAAGCATTAGTCAACTTCTGCTTTGACCAACAAATTTTTATCGAACATGTAGTCGACATCAGTAAAAAATTACCGCTACATGTCACACATAATGATACTAAGATAAACAATTTATTATTTACCACTGGTGACAAGGCTTGCGCTGTTATTGATTTGGATACCTGTATGCCTGGTTTACTAATGCACGACTTTGGCGACATGGTTAGAACTTGTTGTAGTAATCTTGCTGAAGATGACACCAGTACTGACAAAATGGTCATTAAACTTGATATCTTTTCTGCACTTATCCAGAGCTATCAAAAAGCCTTTGGCGATAAAATGACTGATCTTGAAAAGAAGAGTTTAATTGTCGGCGCTAAGTTATTACCGTTTATTATAGGCACACGCTTTCTAACGGATCATTTAAATGGTGATAACTACTTTCAAGTAAGTCGTGAAAATCATAATTTAGATCGTGCTATCAGCCAAATACAGCTATTTACCTTAGTTTCTGAGGCAGAGCCTGAACTTGTGAAACTAGCTCGATAATTTTTTATGTATGGGCTGAGCGTTCAGCCCATACTCTCAGCCAGTGTTAACTTTTTTTTTATGAGTTTTTTAGCTCTTTAGTCAAACTTCACTAAAAATATCATTATTATTTACCCAAAACATACCTTACCAGTCTATTTTTCCTACCTTACTTTCTTGTCATCTACGTGTTATTTGTTTCTGCTACTCCACTCATCATGACTTGTGATACTTCCGTGATAAATTCGTCATCAAAAGATGATAAACACGTGATCTACTGGCGATAATTGACCGTCATACTTTCCTCTACTTTAGTAACAAAAGCGTTAATAAAGCTTTTAACAAAAATAACACCATTTTCATTAGGTTTATTATCTTATTGTGCGTAGAGAAAATAAATCAGGGTAAGGCGCTTGACTGAGCAATAGCTGGCGATTGGAATTGAGAGCAACTCAATCCTGGATTATTTTAACCAGCACAAGTGGGCAATAATTTAATGCAATTGGTATAAGTCTATCGACAAAGGAAGGTAACATGAAAGCAATCAAGAAATCCCCAATCAAAACATCTTTAAGTCTACTGGCACTTGCTCTTGCAAGTTCAACGACCATGGCGCAAGAATTATCTATTACTGTGACCAATTTAACACAAGGATTGCATTTTACCCCTGTGATTACTGCTGCCCATAATAATGATAATCAAATATTTATGTCTGGAGAGATGGCGACTTCAGAGCTGCAAGCTATGGCTGAAGGTGGTGACATTTCAGGGTTAGCAAATTTATTAACCAATGCCGATGCAAATATTAATGAAAATCCTGCGATGGGTTTATTAGCACCAACTATGTCGGCAAGCTTTAGCTTAACGAGCGATAGCGCTAATACTCATTTATCGCTTGCAGCTATGGTATTACCTTCTAATGACGGCTTTGTCGGCCTAGATAGCTGGGAGATCCCAGAAGACGCTGGCACTTATACTGTATTTCTTAATGCCTATGATGCAGGGACTGAAGCAAATGATGAAATTCGTGGTAGCGGGGCTCCCGGTGAAGCAGGTATGCCAGTACCTCCACCATTAGATGCCAGCATTGGTATGAATGGTACAGGCATCACAGATATGGAGTCTAATGACAAAGTTCATATTCACCGCGGTAGCTTAGGTGATGATGATATGGCTGCAGGCAAAAGCGATATTAACAATAGTGTGCAACGTTGGTTAAACCCTGTCGCTAAACTTACCATTACCGTGCAATAAGGAGGCGGCATGTTTACTTTTACTCATCAAAAAAAGATAAGCCAAAAACTAACTCGTCAATTATTTATTACAAGCTTATTAACCCTTAGTTTAGCAGCCTGTAATGATGACTACGAAAATAAAGCTGTTGAAATTATTACTCCTGAAGAGCCTATAATGGAATATAACTATTCAGTTACAGTAACAAACTTAACTTATGCACAACCCTTGTCACCAATAGCGATTACTTTACACGGTGATACAAAAATGTGGCAAGTAGGCCTACCAGCATCCATCGCCTTAGAAAAACTTGCTGAAGGGGGTGATAACACAGACTTTATTGCACTTGAAAGTAACCTTGCCTCTACAACAAGCGAAGGTGCTGTCCCACCGGGAACAAGCATCACTTTACACATCAGCACCACAGAGCCAATGGCAACTTATTTAACAATTGTAACCATGTTGGTGAATACAAATGATGCTTTCTCGGGTCTTACTGGAGTAGATATATCAACATTAGTCCTTAACCAAGAGAAATCATGGTCATTATCTGTCTATGACTCAGGTACCGAGCTAAATAGCGAAGCAGTAGATACTATTCCTGGACCTGCAGATGGTGGGATTGGTTATGAGGCTACTCGCAATGATATCGACTTAGTCGGTTATCATTCTGGTGTAGTAAGCCAAGATGATGGTTTATCAAGCTCAGTGTTAACACAGGCGCATCGTTTTGATAACCCTGCGGTTAAAGTAACTATAACTCGAACTAAGTAGTACGCTAGGCCAATGAGTAGCCTAGTTTACTCATTGGCCACAATATGAAAGATAAAATTTTAATTATTGAAGACGAGATTGATATTGCTAAATTGATTCAGGTGCACTTATCTGAACTGGACTTACATTGTGATATTTGTACACACGGCGAACAAGCGTTAGAAAAAGCGCTAACTAATGACTATCAGCTTATGTTGCTTGATGTGATGTTACCCGGTATTAGTGGCTTAGATATTTGCCGACAGGTGAGGCAGGCAAAACCATTACAAGCAATTGTCATGTTAACGTCTAAAACCTCTGAAATAGACCGAGTCTTAGGCCTTGAGTTGGGAGCTGACGACTATATGACTAAACCCTTTAGTGTTAGAGAGCTACAAGCACGAGTAAGAAGTCAATTACGTCGAGTGCACGCCATGAGCGCTAAAAATGACGTCCTTGATGATCAAGCAAATATAGTAGTACCACCGCAAACATCAATGAATAATACAAACACGGAGACTCAAAAAGGAACGTCCGTAGGTCAACTTCATGTTGATCAAAGATATCATCATGTTATCTATAAAAACAAAACAATCAACTTAACCGCGACAGAGTTCGAATTGATAAATTTTTTCTGCCAACACCCTGATCAAGTATTTTCGCGCGCTCAATTACTCGATGGTGTTTGGGGTTACCAGCACAACGGTTATGAACATACCGTTAATTCCCACATTAACCGCCTTAGAAATAAACTTGAAGAAGACTGCACTGAGCCAAAAATAATTCAAACCGTCTGGGGTGTAGGTTACAAACTTAATTCTGCGGGCGTCATGCCGCAAGTTACATAGTAAGTAGGACTGAGTATTTATGAAAATATCACTTTATCAACGTTTAGCATTTACACTATGCATAGCCTTTATGGTCATGGCCTCATTACTAGTGTGGTGGAGTAACTCTTTAGTACAGCAATCAAAGTATCAAGCAGAACAAAAACTTCACCTTAATCTGGCCGAGCATTTAGCCCATGATAATCCATTATTACAAGATGGCGTTTATGATAAAGCTGCGCTAGAAAACCTATTTCATACTTTGATGTTATTAGGCCCAGCCTTTGAGTTTTATTTTTTGGATGCCAAAGGCAATATTTTAACTTATTCAGCTGATGCCAATAAAATAAAACGCAAATCAGTGTCATTGACTCCACTTAAACAACTTATCAATAATCCGAAGGAAATGCCTCTCTTTGGCGATGATCCTCGAGGTTTGCATACTAAAAAAATATTTTCAGCCTCTCCGGTGTATCAAGGAAAAGTATTGCAAGGATATTTATATATTATCATTGGTGGTGAAATTTATGACTCAATGTTTAGCCAGGTACAAGGTGATAGAGACTTACAAAGATATGGCGCCTTTTTTATCGCCAGCCTACTCTTACTATTGTTAGTTTTATTAGCTGTATTTCATTATTTTACTCACCCGTTAAAAGAGCTAACAAAACAAATGCTGGCACTTAAAGCGGTAAAATTTGATCAAACAAAAATTCAGCTAAAGCAATGGGGAGCAGGAGACAACGAAGGCATTCATAATAATGAAGTTCACTTTCTCGGTGCAACGTTTAATGACATGGTGGTTCAGATTAACCAGCAATTTTCTCTCTTGACTGAAAACGATCGCATACGAAGAGAGTTATTGGCACACTTGTCTCACGACCTACGAACTCCCTTAGCGACAATGCAAGGTTACATTGAGATACTTGCAATCAAAGGGGATGAATTATCGGGTCCACAACAGCAGGATTATTTAGCAACGGTACAGCGAAATGTTAGCCAACTTAAGCAGTTAATTGATCAAATATTTGAGTTGGCCCATCTAGAGAATGGCCAAGTCACTATCAATTTAGAAACCTTCGTTATTGGTGAACTTTTGCATGACATTTTAGCAAAATTTACTTTAAGAGCCGCAGAGAAACGTATTGCACTGACATTGGATCCACAAGCTTGCCCGTTTGTGGTGTATTCAGATATAGCTAAATTAGAGCGAATCATAACTAATCTATTGGAAAACGCGATTAGGCATACCGATATTGATGGCGAAATAGTCATGAAAGTCACGCAACTATCATCACAAGTAAAAGTCAGTATTACTGATAATGGTAGCGGGATCAGTAAGGAAGATATTGCCTATATCTTTGATGCTAGATACAGAGCAAGTAACGCCATAGAAGACAATACACAACATACGGGTTTAGGCTTGGCTATTAGTCAAAAATTATCACAAGTATTAAACTCTGAACTCATGGTTAAAAGTGAGCTGGGAGCAGGTTCCTGTTTTTCATTATCAGTCCCCTGTCTTAAAGCTGTGAAATAAGATGTTATACCTGCAAGTTATTAATTAGCTCCTGTTGGTGGTGGAGGTGCATTTTTTTGTTCATCATCATGATGGTCTTCATGACCATGGGCTTGAGGAGTAGTGTTACTACCATATTTTGATTTATTTGAGCTAATCGGTGGCGGCGGTGCTGTTCGTGCATAGCTATTTTCATCAACAACAGCAACCGTTTCTTGTTCACTATTTTTCTCACTAGTAACTGTCACAGCTTTAGTTACATTACTTGGCGAAGATGACGGAGCCTTTACCTGAACACTCTCTGATATT
>Ga0209396_1004605_pt1 | contig 13346 bp, 8 predicted proteins | sample GOMGulsemesocosm_6_FD_184638 | JGI IMG/M metagenome (GOLD analysis project Ga0209396, IMG submission 184638) | Methane-oxidizing microbial communities from mesocosms in the Gulf of Mexico - GOM8C Gulf of Mexico (SPAdes) (version 2) | ecosystem: Environmental > Aquatic > Marine > Cold seeps...
TGCCGTTCTTGGTTTGTTAATGTTGATCGCATGGCGTGGTCTGACTTACTTCTGGCCAAGTGCGATACATGAATTTAATGTACAGCTTGAAGATGGCTCTAGTCGCGTTGTTATTGGTGAGATCTATGATCGTGAAGTTGTGCCGATTCAACGTCTGCTTGAAGCTGGTGTGAAGATTGACCCTACGTTAGAAACGGTAGAGCGTATCTTAGTTAAAACCGGTAACCGTGAATATGTTGATCTTGATTTCAGCTGGTTACTGGGTCCGGCAATTACGCAGCAGTCAACACCCGCTGCCGTGGCTGTGATTGAACGTTTTACTAATGGTAACTTCTATGGTTACCCGGTAGCTGTCGAAGAGGATGGGGTGAAGAAAACCTTAACCTCTGCGGAGCAGTTGGACATTTTGGTTAAACGTGCTGTGGCACTAAACGATAAAGCACAAGATCTACAGAAAGGTGACATCAGTTCGGTTAACTATGAATTAGAGCGTATTCGTCTAAAACTGCGTAGTTATGAATTAAAAGATGAGCTGACTAACGAGATTGGAACAAAATATAGCAAGATCTCTGCAGGACTGCGTGCTGAGTATCAAATTCATGAAGCGCAATTATTCAGTTATCGTGACCAAGCGAACCGTGATGCTGTTATCGTTAAAGACATGCGTGGTGAGGAAGTTCGTATTCCATTATCAAACGTGCTTGAAGTGACCTATCCGAACGACATGGGTATCGTCAGTAAAATCATGCATTGGTTTGGTAACATGGGCAGCTTCGTAACCAGTGATCCACGTGAAGCAAATACCGAAGGTGGTGTTTTTCCGGCTATTTTTGGTACTATTTTCATGGTGATGTTGATGGCTGTTATTGTCACGCCATTGGGTGTGGTTGCCGCGATTTACCTACACGAATATGCCCCGAAAAATGGCTTAACGAAGATGATCCGTATTGCGGTGATTAACCTCGCCGGTGTACCATCAATCGTATACGGTGTATTTGGTCTTGGTTTCTTCGTTTACATGTTAGGTGGTTCAATTGATGAGCTATTCTATCCTGAGTCATCACCATCACCGGTATTTGGTTCGCCAGGGGTATTATGGTCGGCATTAACATTGGCTATTTTAACCTTACCTGTGGTGATTGTATCAACGGAAGAAGGCTTATCGCGTATTCCAACCTCATTACGTCAAGGTTCGCTAGCACTGGGTGCAACGAAGTTTGAAACGTTATGGCGTATTATTGTGCCAATGGCAAGCCCGGCAATTATGACGGGTCTTATTCTTGCTGTTGCCCGTGCAGCGGGTGAAGTAGCTCCCTTGATGCTGGTGGGTGTAGTTAAACTAGCCCCGACATTACCGGTTGATATGAACTTCCCGTATATTCACGTTGAGCGTAAGTTCATGCACTTAGGTTTCCATATTTATGATGTTGGTTTCCAAAGTCCAAACGTAGAAGCTGCACGACCACTTGTTTATGCCACGTCGTTCTTGTTAGTAACCGTCATTATCGGGCTAAACTTAACAGCAATTGGTGTGCGTAACCATTTACGCGAAAAATTCAAAAATTTAGAACTGTAGACTGCTAACGGTTACGTTCGCTGGTAGATTTAGACCTGTTAGGTTTTAGACATAGATATAGAAAGCAGCTGCTCAAGTGGCTGCTTCAATAGGAAAGAAAATGATTGATATGAGTTCAAATCTTACTGATGTTGTAAGCCTAGATGTTGCTAATTTATCAGCAGAAGATACGGCATTAGAAATTAAAAACTTAGACTTATTTTATGGCGACAAACAGGCCTTGTTTGATGTCAGTATGAAAATACCGAAAAAACAAGTCACCGCTTTCATTGGCCCATCGGGTTGTGGCAAATCAACACTATTACGTTGTATTAACCGCATGAATGATTTAGTTGATATCTGTCATATTAAAGGTGATATTAATTTACGTGGTAAAAATATTTACGATCGTGATGTGGATGTAGCAACACTACGTCGTAACGTTGGCATGGTATTCCAGCGTCCTAATCCATTTCCTAAATCGATTTATGAAAATGTGGTTTATGGTTTACGCTTACAAGGTATCAACGACAAACGTCGTTTAGACGAAGCGGCTGAGTCTTCATTACGTGGCGCAGCGATCTGGGATGAAGTAAAAGACCGCCTACACGATAACGCCTTCGGTTTATCCGGTGGTCAGCAACAGCGTCTGGTTATTGCCCGTGCGATTGCCATTGAACCTGAAATCTTATTGCTGGATGAACCAACATCAGCACTGGATCCTATCTCGACATTAGTGATTGAAGAATTGATCACAGAGTTGAAGAAAAAGTTCACCGTGGTGATTGTAACGCACAACATGCAACAAGCTGCACGTGTATCGGACCATACTGCGTTCATGTACATGGGTAAGTTAGTTGAATATGCAGATACTAATACGTTATTTACTACACCAGCGAAGAAGCAAACAGAAGATTATATTACTGGTAAATACGGTTAATTTTGGATTTTAATAAAGAGTTTGGATTCAATAAAGAATTAGCGTCACGACACGCAAAGGACAACAAATGGATAGTTTAACATTAGGCCGTCATATTTCTGGTCAATTTAATGCCGAATTAGAAAGCATCCGTAACCAAGTTATGGTGATGGGTGGCTTGGTTGAAGAGCAACTGAATTCAGCAATCGAAGTATTATCGTCACAAGACTTAGATGTAGCGAACAAGATCATTGATACCGATAAAAGCGTTAACTCAATGGAAGTTGCTATTGATGAAGCTTGCACGCGTATTATTGCTAAACGTCAACCTGCGGCAAGTGATTTACGCTTGGTAATGGCGATTATTAAAACCATTACTGATTTAGAGCGTATTGGTGATGTTGCAGACCGTATTGCGCGTACTGTGATTGAAAACCGTAACAAAAAATCACCACCGCTGGTTAGCATGGAAAACATGGGGCGTCATACGATAAAAATGTTACATGATGTCCTTGATGCATTTGCGCGTATGGATGTTGATGCGGCGTTTAAAGTATATCAAGAAGATGTCAAAGTTGATCGTGAGTACGAAAGTATCATCCGTGAACTGATGACGTACATGATGGAAGATCCACGCTCAATCCCACAAGTATTGAACGTATTATGGTGTGCGCGTGCACTCGAACGCGTTGGTGATCGTTGTCAGAATATCTCTGAATACATCATTTACTTTGTTAAAGGTAAAGATATCCGTCATATTAACCATGATGAAGTAAGAGACTTACTGGAAAAATAAGCGCGTTATATTCCGCATACTAGTTAGTGATTTAAGCCTTGTTTATTGTTTGATAAGCAAGGCTTTTTTATTTAATACCGATCCTTAATGTTTGAGTTGGTATAGATAACATTTCAGCTTCATTTTGCTTTACAAGTCTAGTCAGCATGCGACTATATTCATTATTAGCTTGTGTTTAATTGATGAGGATATAGTAATGCATTCTGTGCTGACGGCGAGTGATGGCCGAGAGATAAAATTATTTGCTTGGTTACCAGAGCAAGACATTCGTTATGCGATGGTATTAAGTCACGGTATGGCTGAACATATACAGCGATATGAAACGTTTGCCTTAGCGTGTAATGCAGCCGGTATTGCAGTGTATGGTGCTAATCATCGGGGACATGGCGATGATGCGCATGTTTTAGGGCATTATGCCGATGATCATGGTTGGCAGAAAGTGATCGGTGATTTAGATCTTATTATCGATGATGTGGCTAAACGTCATGCCGTACCTTTAGTATTATTTGGTCACAGTATGGGGTCTTTCATTGCTCAGCAATATGCTATTTTACACGGTAATAAACTCAATGGCTTGATACTTAGTGGCTCTAATTATCAAAACCCAATCATGTATAAACTGGCTAGCTTGGTCAGCAAAGTTGAAAAAATGCGTATTGGTGCCAGAGCGCCAAGTCGATTTTTAGATTTTGTCTCATTTGGTGCGTTCAATAGTAAATTCAAACCCACACGTACAGCATCGGACTGGCTAAGCCGTGATCCTGTGCAAGTCGATAAGTACATCAATGATGATTACTGTGGTTTCCCATGTAGTCCACAATTTTGGTTGGATTTTATGTCAGGTTTAATCATCATTAGCCAAAAATCAGAGATAGCTAAAATTCCAAATCAATTACCTATCTATATTTTTAGTGGTGATGAAGATCCGGTCGGTTTACAGGGTAAAGGCGTATTAGCATTAGAACAACATATTGCTAACAATGGTTGTGAGAAAGTGCAGTGTAAACTTTATTCTGGCGGTCGTCATGAGATGCTTAATGAGTCCAATGCCAATGATGTATTTAATGACGTAACAGGTTGGATTACATCAACACTGACCTGATTTAACATATCAGACTAGCTTCATCTGAAAGTACGTTTCACTTCAGCCTTAGTTGATTTTTGCTAAAGCGAAACGTTGTTGTTTGACACTGTGTCAATAGTGTGAAATATGTTGCATTTATTGCCGGTTTGTTGCAATCTGTAGGGCGAGAGAGCAGTTCGTACACATGTTTAAAACAATGGGGCGTAATGCTTCCAGCGTTTAGATTGTGATGAATTGTGGTCAATATACATATTTCAACGGAGTGAAGCTATGACTGCTAATACCCAGTCTAATGAAACAGGTTCTCTGGTTTTCCATGGGGAAATCAACCAAGAACAACAACAGATCCTAAATCCTGCAGCAGTTGCTTTGTTGACTGAGTTAGTCGAAAAATTCGCTCCTCAAGTTGATGAGCTACTTAATCAGCGTGTTAAAAAACAAGCACGTATGGATGCTGGTGAACTGCCAGACTTCTTACCAGAAACAGCCCATATCCGTGAAGGTGATTGGAAAATTCAAGGTATCCCAGCAAAACTTCAAGATCGTCGCGTTGAAATTACTGGTCCAGTTGACCGTAAAATGGTGATTAATGCACTAAACGCACGCGTGAAAGTATTTATGGCTGACTTTGAAGATTCATTCGCGCCAACATGGGCGGGTGTATTAGATGGCCAAGTTAACTTACGTGATGCAGTAAACGGGACGATTGAGTATACCAACCCTGCGAACGGCAAACATTATACCTTAGATGAAGATCCTGCGACGCTTATCTGTCGTGTACGTGGTCTGCATTTACCAGAGAAACACATTACTTTTAACGGTAAAATAGTACCGGGTTGTCTGGTTGATTTTGCATTATTCTTCTCTAATAACTACGAAGCGTTATTAGCCAAAGGCGCTGGTCCTTATTTCTACGTACCTAAACTACAAAGTCATCATGAATCAAAATGGTGGAGTGAAGTATTTAGCTATGCAGAAGATAAAGTAAATCTAGGACGCGGTACGATCAAAGCAACCCTACTGATTGAAACTATTCCTGCTGTATTTGAAATGGAAGAAATTCTATATAGCATGAAAGAGCACATCGTTGCCCTTAACTGTGGTCGTTGGGATTACATCTTTAGCTACATTAAAACACTGCGTAAGCATGCTGACCGTGTACTACCAGATCGTCATTCAGTAACCATGGATAAAACGTTCCTTAGCGCTTATTCACGTTTATTAATTAAAACGTGTCATAAACGTGGTGCCCTAGCGATGGGTGGTATGGCTGCATTTATTCCAGCAAAAACAGCTGAAGAAAATGATAAAGTATTAACCAAAGTAACCGCAGATAAGACCCTAGAAGCACAAAATGGTCATGACGGTACTTGGGTTGCTCACCCTGGTCTTGCTGATACAGCAATGGGTGTAATGAACGAATACATCGGTGCAGGTAATGCTAACCAAATTAACGTTTTACGCGAAGATGATGCACCGGTAACAGCGGCTGAGCTACTTGAACCATGTGCTGGTGAACGAACTGAAACGGGAATGCGTTTGAATATCCGTATCGGTGTTCGTTATCTAGAAGCATGGATCTCGGGTAATGGTTGTGTGCCTATCTACGGCCTAATGGAAGATGCGGCAACAGCTGAAATCTCTCGTGCGTCAATTTGGCAGTGGATCCAACATGGTAAAACATTAAGCAACGGTAAAGTTGTAACAAAAGAATTATTCTGCCAATTATTACAAGAAGAACTTGTAGTAATTCGTGATGAAGAAATTGGTGTTGAAGCTTACGAACAAGGTCGTTTTGCTGAAGCGTCTAAATTGTTTGAAGAGTTAACCATCAGCGATCATCTTGCTGAGTTCTTAACGCTGCCTGGTTATGATTTCTTAGATTAGAAATTTTGGAGATATGGCGGGGTTAGTTTATCTCGTCATGTTCTTGTTGTATCAAGTATTATAATGATTATTAAAGGAATAAATAATGTCTATATACAAAAATGATATCGATGCAGTTGCTACACTAAAAGCTGAACAAGGTTCTAAATGGGCCGCTATTAACCCAGAATATACGGCGCGTATGCGTGCTCAAAACCGTTTCAAAACAGGTATTGAAATTGCACAATACACAGCAGATATTATGCGTGCTGATATGGAAAACTACGATAATGATTCTTCATTGTACACGCAGTCTTTAGGTTGCTGGCATGGTTTTATCGGTCAACAAAAAATGATTTCTATTAAGAAGCATTTTGAAAACAATACTGACCGTCGTTATCTTTACCTTTCAGGTTGGATGGTTGCTGCATTACGCTCTGAGTTTGGTCCACTACCAGACCAATCAATGCATGAAAAAACATCTGTTGCAGCATTAATTGAAGAACTATACACATTCCTTCGTCAAGCTGACGCACGTGAACTAGGCGGTTTATTCCGTGAACTAGACGCTGCAAGAGATGCTGGCGATTCAGCTAAAATCGCAGATACACAAGACCAAATTGACAATCACGTGACTCACGTTGTGCCAATCATTGCAGATATCGATGCTGGTTTTGGTAACGCAGAAGCAACTTACCTACTTGCTAAGAAAATGATTGAAGCCGGTGCATGTTGTATTCAAATTGAAAACCAAGTATCTGATGAAAAACAATGTGGTCACCAAGATGGTAAAGTAACTGTACCACATGAAGATTTCCTTGCGAAAATCAATGCTGTTCGTTACGCATTCCTAGAGCTTGGTATCGATAATGGTGTGATTGTTGCGCGTACTGACTCACTCGGCGCAGGTCTAACAAAACAAATTGCGGTAACGAATGAACCTGGTGACCTTGGTGATCAATATAACTCATTCATTGATTGTGATGAGATCACAGAAGCAGAGCTAGGCAACGGCGATGTTATCCTGAAGAAAGACGGTAAATTATTACGTCCTAAACGTCTACCAAGTAACTTATTCCAATTCAAACAAGGTACGGGTGAAGCTCGTTGTATTCTTGATTGCATTACATCTTTACAAGGCGGCGCTGACTTATTATGGATTGAAACTGAGAAACCACACGTTGGTCAAATCGGTGCAATGGTTAATGAGATCCGTAAAGTAGTACCGAATGCGAAACTTGTTTACAACAACTCACCATCATTCAACTGGACACTTAACTTCCGTCAGCAAATATTTGATATCATGCTTGAAGCCGGTAAAGATGTTGCAGCGTATGACCGTGCAGACCTAATGAACGAGAAATACGATAGCACAGAATTAGCAATCCAAGCTGATGAGAAAATCCGTACATTCCAAGCTGATTCAGCACGTGAAGCGGGTATTTTCCATCACCTAATCACGCTACCTACCTACCACACAGCTGCGTTATCAACTGATAACCTAGCGAAAGAGTACTTCGGTGATGAAGGTATGCTGGGTTACGTTAAAGGTGTTCAACGTAAAGAGATCCGTCAATCAATTGCGTGTGTTAAGCACCAAAACATGGCTGGTTCTGATATGGGCGATGACCATAAAGAATACTTCGCTGGTGATGCTGCACTGAAAGCAGGCGGTAAAGACAATACAATGAACCAGTTCTAATTTAGAGTTTAATTAGTAATCTTCTTATCAGTTAAATAAGAATATTAGTTAATATGAAAAACCAGCTTCGGCTGGTTTTTTGTGTTTAGGGATAAATATAAGCATGAAGAGATGCAGACTGTCAGTTGAGATGATTAAAGACGGCTTGGCCGCCGTGAGCTCATCCATGGGGGCTTGAGAACCGCATCCTGCCAACAACAGCCTTTCTTAATTACCTCGTCTTTATTGTATTTCGAGTAAGTAAATAATCGATGTTAAAAGTTGATTACAGCTGTTTAGTTTAGTCCCCTCTCTTTCTAGTTTATATAAAAAGTAGGGGAGGGTTAGGGAGATCTATGTTTTATATGCGCTCATTCTTCATCTTTATTTTTCGATTTTTTATCAGGCATTAAATTCGCGAGTAATTCAGTTGGCATCGGAAATAAGATGGTCGAGTTTTTCTCACTGGCGATCTCGGTTAAAGTTTGCAGATAGCGCAGTAAGATCGCATTAGGTTCTTGAGCTAGTTTCGCTGCGGCTTCGACCAGTTTCTCGGAAGCTTCCATTTCCCCTGATGCATGAATGACTTTCGCCCGCCGAGTCCTCTCTGCTTCCGCTTGCCGTGCAATTGCCCTGATCATGGTTTCGTTTAAATCAATATGTTTTATCTCCACATTAGAGACCTTGATGCCCCAGCCATCGGTACGTGAGTCTAGGATGGCTTGAATATCGACATTGAGCATCTCTCTGTTGGCTAACATTTCATCCAACTCATGTTGCCCCAATACTGAACGTAATGTGGTTTGAGCGAGTTGTGAGGTGGCTTGCAGGAAGTTTTCGACATTGATAATGGCTTTTTGTGAATCAATGACGCGAAAATAAATTACTGCGTTTACGCGCACTGAGACATTATCTCTACTGATGACATCCTGACTCGGCACGTCCATCACCACGGTACGTAAATCGACACGTACCATTTGCTGAACGATTGGGATGACGATGATTAAACCTGGTCCTTTGACCTTTTCAAAACGACCGAGAAAAAAGATAACCCCACGTTCGTACTCACGTAAGATCCGAAACATGCTGATGATTAACAGGAGTACTAAAAATATAATTGCTCCGGTAAATAACATGCCGCTACTGAGGATTGCTTGCATCGTTAACCTCCAACTCTGTGATTGGCAGTAGGATCAGGGTTAAACCATCAATGCCATTGATTTGTACCACTTGTCCTGCGATTAATTGCTGCGGACAATAAGCCGACCAACGCTCACCATTTATATTAATATGACCTTGGCCAATGAACCCTGTATCTATGGTGGCTTCAGCGCCAATTAATGCTTCTTTACCACTGACCACTTTGTTTTTTCGTATATCCCACAAATAACCAAATATAAAAATAAAGAACAGTAATGAGACGACGGCAACTGCGGCGATAAGCTGTATGGATACTTGAAATTGCGGTAGATCGGTATCAAATAAAAATATTGAACCTAGGGTAAACGCAATGAGACCACCGAGCCCAAAAATACCAACACTCGGTGACATTGACTCTGCGATGAGTAGGGCAATACCCAGAAATAGCAGTGCCAGTCCGGCATAATCGAGTGGTAACAGTTGGAAGGCATATAGTGCAATAAACAAGGAGATCGATCCTGTTACACCAGCGATACCAATACCTGGACTGTAGAATTCGAGCAAGATGCCATATACGCCAATTAACATCAGGATATAAGCGATATTTGGGTCGGTGATAGTGCCGATAAAGTTACTGCGCCAATTGGGTTGCCGTGGCTCCAGTGGACTGTTGGTTAATGTTAGTAATCTTTGCTGTTGTTTGATGGTAACGAGTTGACCATCAAGTTTTTGTAATAAATGTTGGGGCGATTGTGCGAGTAGATCGATGACGTTTTTATCTAATGCTTCAATGGCTGTAAGTGTTGCAGCCTCTGTCACGGCTAATTCTGCCCATTCGACATTACGCTTACGCAGTTGTGCTAAAGAACGGATATAGGCAACGGCATCATTGAGTACTTTCTTTTCCATGGCTGTTTTTTCAGCCACTGCTGGTGAGTCTGATGACCTGGGGGAGGAGGGCGGCTCGTTAGCATCAGGATCTGCTCCATCTGGCTGGGTAGTTGGCTTGTTATCCGAGTTTGGTGTCGGCTGGTAAGGGTTCGCTGGTTTCTTGTCACCAGAGGGTAATGGATTACCAATACTGACTGGGGTTGCAGCCCCTAATGTGGTGGTGGTCGCCATCGCGGCGATATGACAGGCGTAGAGAATATAGGTACCCGCACTGGCGGCTCTTGCGCCGGGAGGATGAACCAAGCAGGCAATTGGGATATTTGAGTTTAAGATAGCTTGGTTTATATCGCGCAAGCTAGAGACTAATCCACCTGGAGTATCGATGGTGATAATGATCAGGGGGGCAAGAGTAGCATTTGTGTCCTGACGCTCTTGATGCTCTTGATTATTGGCATTGCTTTGCTGATTTGCCCGGTTAATTTCGCTGGTAAGATAATGGCTAACAGCAGGGCCGATAGCCCCTTTGATGGTTAATACAGGCACGGCAATACCGACGTTGTTGGTATCGGCAGGCTCAACTACGTTAGCATTTAACATACTGCTGTAAATCAATAGCATGCTTATCAGCAAGTAATACATAGGTAACATCTCACAATCATGTTACCTATATTCTAGTTCATTAATACCATGCTCGCGTCTTTGTGCATGGTAATTTTTCACGGTCCTTGTTCATGGTAATGGTTCATGGAAATCAAAGTGGACAGCTTATTGCCATGCTTGTTTCTACGAGAGCTTGAATTGGCTGAGCAGAGTTTCTAATTCTTCACCTGCGGCCGATAAGTCAGTGGAAACTTGTGTTGTTTCATTACTTGATTCTAATAATTGGCTAACCACGTCTCGAATGTTGATCATGTTACGGTTTATCTCATCGGTTACTGAACTTTGCTCTGTAGCAGCGGTGGCAATATGCGTTGTCATATTATTAATCGTATCAACAGCATCGGTGACGGCTGACAAACTACCGCTGATTTGCGTTGATGATTGCATTACGTGGACACTGGTTTCTTGGCTGGTTTTCATCGCGCTAACCGCTTGCGCGACAAATTGATGTAGGCCATCAAGCATCACTTTAATTTCTAATGTGCTGTCTTGTGTCCGACTTGCTAAGCTACGCACCTCATCAGCAACGACGGCAAAACCACGGCCTTGTTCTCCGGCTCTAGCTGCTTCAATCGCGGCATTCAGTGCTAATAGGTTAGTTTGCTCGGCGATAGCACCAATGACTTGTAGTACATGGTCAATTTTTTGTGATTGCTCATGTAACGAGTTCATGTGGCCGCTGGCTTGCTCTACTTCATCTACCAGTGTTGTAATTGCGGTGTTTGAGGTACTGACATTATCTTGTGCTAATAAAGAGTCTTGGGTAGCTAATTGAGTTGCGTCAGCGACCTGGGTAGCATTTTCAGCGACATCATTAGCCGTAGAATTCATTTGTGTCACAGCGGTAACTACTTGGTCCGTTTCATTGTTATGGATAGTGAGTTGTTCGGTGGTCTTTTGGGTTTGCTGGCTTAAACTACTCACAGAGTTATTGACTTGATGGGTTACGTCAGCTACAGCACTGATAGTTCTCTGTAATTTAGACGTGAAACGATTAAATGCATCACCCAACTGAGCTATTTCATCACTGCCTTGTATATCTAGGCGGCGGGTTAAATCGCCCTCGCCATCGGCAATATCATTGAGCGTATTAAGCATGTCGTTAATCGGGTTGGCAACACGTTTAGCTATCCATAACATCAGTAAACTGGTGAGAATAACCAGCACAATCGCACTGATAACCGCGGATTGTATTTGGGTATAAAGTTGTTGCCATGTCGATGCACTGAAAATCGCTAACTCTTTTTCAATATCATCAATGTAAACACCCGTGCCGATAAACCAATCAGTCCCGGCAATTGGCGCTGAATAACTTAACTTTGGCTGCAATGAATCAGTGCCAGGTTTAGGATAAACATACTCAACAAAACCGCCCCCAGATTGACTTGCCTTGATGAGTTCTTGGATAAGAAACACCCCGTTTTTATCTTGTAACGAAAAACGATCCTGGCCTTGGTTTGCTGCGTTGGCTGCGTCGGCAATATTGATTCCTTTACTGTCATAAATAAAGAAATAGCCGAGGTTGCTGTCGCCATAGCGGGCTTGTTTAAGTAGGTCTCGCACATCTGTTAGGGTTCGCTGCTGGGTTTGATTATTCGCTGAAGCGCTGGTGATTTCGCGTTGTATTATTTTTTGCGTTATTTTTACTGCATCACTGATTTGTTTCTGGCGCTCGCTAAGTAACAGTGATTCATGGTTATCGATCATATTGGTTACTGACTTAGCCTGTAAATTAGCGATAATTGCTAATGCAACTGACAAAGCAATAATCATGGGAACTATAGCAATCAGTAGTAATTTATTCTGCATTCTTAAATTATTCATGACCTAACCTTGTGATTCATTAAAATAACAACATGTCTTATTAGGTCATTTTTTTACCTACATTTACATATTCTTATACTTAAACTGTTAACTCTGTGTTTACTTTTTGTTTGTTTTATATTTTTTTTATGTTTTTTAAAATAATTTTTAATCGCAGCGGATAATCATGTGTATAACACGGTGTAGTTTTTATGAATGTCACTGCTGGCGGGGCTTCTGGCTATTGGCTTATAAAATATCTAATGAATTTAGAGTCTTGCCACTAGGCTTATTTCATTCAAAATATAATACCTGTTAATGTTAATTTATCGATACTTGGTTGCATGTTAAACAGTTGTGGGTATTATGTTTATCTGTTTGTTGAATATATAGCCTGATAATGTGCGTTGTCAGAATTATGAATTTTAAGGAAGGGATGTAGATGGAAGCTTTAACAAATTTTATTTCTGCGGTTAATAGTATTGTATGGGGTGTACCTATGCTCGTCATGATCTTAGGGGTGGGGTTATTCCTGTCTTTAGGGTTGAAGTTGATGCCAATTTTAAAAATAGGCACGGGCTTTAAATTACTTTGGGCGGGACGAAAAAGTAGTGCTGGTGACAAAGGTGAAATATCGCCATTTAATGCGTTAATGACATCGCTTTCTGCCACTATTGGTACCGGTAATATTGCCGGTGTGGCAACGGCTATCTTTTTAGGTGGTCCGGGTGCGTTATTTTGGATGTGGTGTACGGCGTTAGTGGGCATGGCAACCAAATATGCAGAAGCAGTATGTGCGGTTAAATATCGTGAAACGGATGCCAATGGTAACCACGTTGGTGGTCCAATGTATTACATCAAAAATGGTTTAAGCAGTAAATGGGCTTGGCTCGGCACTGCGTTTGCTATTTTTGGTTCAATTGCTGGTTTTGGTATTGGTAACACAGTACA
>Ga0209396_1004607_pt1 | contig 13345 bp, 14 predicted proteins | sample GOMGulsemesocosm_6_FD_184638 | JGI IMG/M metagenome (GOLD analysis project Ga0209396, IMG submission 184638) | Methane-oxidizing microbial communities from mesocosms in the Gulf of Mexico - GOM8C Gulf of Mexico (SPAdes) (version 2) | ecosystem: Environmental > Aquatic > Marine > Cold seeps...
TGGGTGTCCTGTTGGCAAACAGACAATAAATAACGCTTATATAAATGACGATAATGAATACAGCCAATACTAATTAACGCAATCACCGTCCAACAAATTAATGAAAGCACACCAAATAACACCCCTTGAATAAGATCAAGTAATAGATAAGTCAATAAAGTAGGAATGGCTACTAGAAAAATTTGAAAGCTAGCGCTGGTCGGTTCTAAATATTTTCGCGTATGGCTGACTGTTGAATCAAACCAATATTGAAACTGCCAATGATTAGACAAGGTGACAGTTCGTTCAATTAATAATGCTAACAACAGGGAAAATAAAGCCATAACAGTTTCCGCTAAATAAAATGGTTAATATATTCATACTCCAAAACGCTTAAGAGTAGATGTTTCAGCGCTTGTATCTAGACTAGTCTATCACGCTTATTTTTAACCTAACATCGAAAAATAGCCCGACCAGTCAAAGGTTTGTCCTGGGTCTGTTTTACGTCCCGGTGCTATATCACAATGACCCACAATATTTTCTTCAACAATCGAGTAACGTTGCATGATTAAATGACTCAAGCGAGCCAAAGATTGATATTGTAAATGGGTATATTGCAATGTGTCGGTGCCCTCTAATTCAATGCCAATGGAAAAATCGTTACAATTTTCCTTGCCCTTATAAGTCGAGACACCGGCGTGCCAAGCGCGATCTTCAAAAGAAACATATTGCGTAATCAGCCCTTGGCGATCAACCAAGCAATGGGCCGACACGGTAACGCCCTGCAAATCACTAAATGTTGGATGAGCGAGACAATCGAGCGTATTGGTAAATAATTGTGAAATATAGCCAGTACCAAATTGTCCTGCAGGCAAACTAATATTGTGAATGACCAATAAAGATATTTTAGTGTTGCTAGGGCGCTGGTTAAAATTAGGCGACAGACATTTAGTAGTCTTCGTTAACCAGCCTTGATTATCTATTTCAATCATAAGGAATTATTTTCACTCAATCTTGCAAGGTGTAATATACATTTATATTTAGTGTACACTAACCTGATGACTTTATTGATCAATAGCCTTGAGAAAAACCATGGAACGAACTGGAAAAATGATGTGGATAATATTTTGGTGCTTAGCAATAGCCGCACTTGCCTATTATTTTAATGATAAAATCAATGCCAAATTCAACCCTAATCAACATGTACAATCAATTGTAAATGGTGAAAAAGTATCCATTAAATTGCAGCAAAACAGTCAAGGGCATTATTTAGCCAGCGGCACCATTAATGGTCAGTCTGTTAATTTCCTCCTTGATACTGGGGCCACATTAATATCCATTCCATTTAATTTGGCTCAGCCGCTTAACCTATCCCAAGGCAAGCCCTATCCAGTTTCTACAGCAAATGGGCAAGTAACCGTCTTTTCAACGCAAATTTCATCATTAAAGATCGGCGCTTTAGCTTTTGAAAATTTAGAAGGCCATTTAAACCCTGGCATGCAGGGCAATACTATATTGTTGGGTATGAATGCCTTAAAACATTTAGATCTACTTCAAAAAAATAATACACTGACATTATCGGCTCCAACTTATGACTAATACAGCAAGTTCAATCTCCACTAATAATGACGAACATGACAATTTAAATGGCACACCATCGAAAATAATACCTAACTGGTGTAATCCGAAAACTGTATTTCTTGGGCTTATCGCTTTATATTATGCGGTGTTGATGCATTACTTTCAGCACAATTATGGTGGCACAGCGCTTAATATTCCCATTAATCCGTTAGGCTGGATTATAGTGTCGGCACTGGTCGGCTTAGGGCTCGTGCAGATAATTAAAACAAGGCAGTTTCTATACAACAAATACTTGGTCGTTGTCGCGATAAGTTGTTGCCTGTTATTAATTCCTTTAACGTATAGCGGTATTGAAGCCGCGCATAGCTATTCCCGTTTGTTAGGGTTATTCGTTGGTTTATTTGTATTAACGGCGTTTTATCAAATGCGGTTTAATCAAACTGATCGCATCAACATTATATGGCTTATGCTCATCGGCGTATTTTTAGAGTCCTTATTCGCACTATCACAATTTTATGTTTTTCCTCATATTCCTGCTTTAGGGATGAATATAGCGAGACCATCGGCCATTTTTTTCCAAGCCAATGTAGCTGCCACTTTCTTTGCAACAGGCTTATTAATCACCTTATATTTAACGCATACCCTGCCAGCTCAGACCGGAAAGCTAAAACGCACTTTATTATTAATCGCACCACTAACCATTACTATTGCCATCGTATTACTGCAATCTAGAACAGGTTTTTTGGGTTGCTTAATTGGCATTGTTATTTGGTTAATCGTTTACAAATCGATCCCAAAGTCTTGGTTAGTCATTGTAATTACAGCAATAGCACTATCAACAGCTTCTCTATATATTCTTTCGGACACGATAAGAGATGCGAAAATCTATACGCAATCCCCTATTCGAGTACAAATATACAGTGACTCTATTGATGCCATTAAACGTGCCCCACTGCTTGGACATGGTTACGGCTCGTTCGGTTATACTTTTAGAGAACAACAAGCTTTAGCATTTCAAGAAGATGCCAAGCATCCACAAATCTATAAAATGTCTCATCCTCATAATGAATTACTACTATGGGGCATTGAAGGCGGCTTAGTTAGTCTAATACCTTTATTTATTATTCTCTTTTTCTCTGCAAAGCTATTTATCAAAAGTAGAGATAACCTGCCGTTACTCGTTATTATATTTCCCATTAGCTTGCACTTATTTACAGAGTTCCCGTTTTATCATAGCGTGGCCAGTTACCTAACCTTCTTGCTATTGTTAGGACTTATTTCAGCGATGAAAACACAGTCAAAACCTGTTGGCTTTAATTATCCACAACTCACTTATGGCTTAGTTGTAACAGCCCTTTTGGCGAACGCAGTAGTTATGTTTAATTTACTCAGTGGACAACACATGTTGACCCAGGCGGTGCGTGAGCAAAAAATAGAAGAAGTTTTAGAGAGCCGTTATATTTTTATGTCAGAAGACTTTGAATTGATTTTAAATGAATCTTTATTAGATTTAGCCATTGCCCATAATATTGAGGTAGGGGCAATAGCTTATAATAAATGGGTTCTGCCTCAAATTGAGGCATATCCTCATGAACGATATTTTAGAAAACTCCATGAGAGTTATCTCTTTCTAAAAAAACCAGTATTAGCTGAGCAAACACTTGAACGCGCCGCCATTTTATTTCCGACCTTGGACTGGAAAATAAACAAAAAAGATATAGATATACAAACAAATAAACCATCACCTGTTTCAACTAACAAGGCCAAATTAAATCAAATTGAGAATTAATAGCCATAGGCTAAAATTTATCTTAAAATCAGCCTTATTTTTAATGAAGAATTTGCAATGTTACAACATGATATACAAGCAGCCGTAAAGATAGCGCTTGATGAAGATTTAGGTAACCAATCGTACATTGTTGGCGATATTACTGCCAACTTGATCCCAGAAGACAATCAAGCACAGGCGACTATTATCAGCCGTGATAACGCTGTATTTTGCGGTAAAGCATGGGCTGATGAAGTGTTTCTTCAATTAGGTAATCAAGTGATTATCAAATGGCTTGTTAATGATGGCGATGCAATAAATGCGAATCAGGTACTGTGTGAATTATCAGGACCAACTCGCATATTATTAACTGGCGAGCGCAGCGCATTAAATTTTATCCAAATGCTTTCCGGCACGGCGACCACTACTAAAAAATATGTAGATTTGATTGCCCATACTAATGCCAAGTTATTAGATACGAGAAAAACGATTCCCGGACAACGCAATGCACAAAAATATGCAGTGACTTGCGGCGGCGGCGCTAATCACCGCATTGGCTTATTTGACGCTTATTTGATCAAAGAAAATCATATCATGGGTTGTGGCGGCATTAACCAAGCCATTAATAAAGCACGTGAATTACATCCAGATAAAAAAGTAGAAGTTGAAGTTGAAAGCATTAACGAACTAACCCTAGCCCTCAATGGCGGTGCCGATATCATTATGCTCGATAATTTTACGGTGGAGATGATGAATCAAGCTGTTAGCTTAAATAAAAGCCAAGCAAAGCTCGAGGTCTCAGGTAATGTAACAAGTAACACTATTGCAACATTTGCAGAAACAGGCATAGATTACATTTCCGTTGGCGCGTTAACCAAACATGTTCAAGCTGTTGATTTATCAATGCGTTTAGTGAAATAACTTTATTATTATTATAAATTAACTTACTAATACTTTATTACTAAACTCATACTTTTGTCGTAATTTTTTAGAGAAATAATTTGTTATTTATTGTTACAAGTGCTAATTTTATAGTTCTGTTATAGAGCGCTGTATGCCTTAGTAACAGGCCATAACAGTATTGAACATTAAATGGTCTAATAAATCACAAAAATTAATTAATATTACATTTTTAGAGGAAAAAATTATGAATAACGTCCAAAAAGGTTTCACCCTAATTGAATTAATGATCGTAGTAGCGATTATCGGAATTTTAGCGGCGGTTTCATTACCAGCTTATAAAAGTTACATTGAACGAGCTGACGGTGCTAGCGCATTAGCATCGGCTCAAAGTACATTACTTACTTTAAATGAGGATTATGCTATAAACGGTACATCACAATCATCATTTACTGTAGTATCAGGCAAAACAACTATCACATTAGAACCTACAGCAAATGCCTCTACTGGTTTATTGACATGGGCTTGTACATCTGACACAACTGCATTCAAAGGTTGTGGTATTTAATCGTTTATATTGCTTTAGAAACCCAGCTCGCTGGGTTTTTTCTTTTAAACTTCACTTCCAGTTACCCCAAGGAAAGACATGGCAAGAGCCGCCAACTTTTATGGTTTACTCAATGTAGTTGTTGAGCATAATCTTTTATCGAGTAGTGAAGCACAAGCCGCCGCCGCAAGTTGCGCTAGTCAGCATCGACCTTTCCTTAGTTACCTTGTTGAAAATAATCTTATAGATTCCCCCTCTATAGCTAGAATTTGTTGCAATGAATTTTCAACCCCCTTATTTGACCTCACCACTTTCGATCTCAATTTATTACCCACCGACTTACTTAATGAAAAGCGTGTTAATCAGCATGGTGCACTACCGCTCTATGTGCGCGGTAATAGGTTATATGTAGCTATTGGCGATCCTACAAACAATGCAGCCTTAGAAGAATTTCAATTTAACGCTGGCATGCGCACCGAAGCAATTTTAGTGTGTGAGCAACAGCTGCAAGATACCATACTTAAAGTATTTGAAAGTGATTCTAATGCGCTATCAATCAGCGAGTTTGATGAAGCAGAACTTGCTGATATAGAACTAGATAGCAGTTCAAATACTGTAAAACAAGAAAGTGAATCTGACAAAGACGACCAACCTATCGTTATCTACATTAATAAATTATTAATGGATGCGATTCGTAAAGGCGCCTCAGATTTACATTTTGAGCCGTATGAGAAAACCTATCGTGTACGATTTAGAATCGATGGCATCTTGCACGAAATGGGCGCTCCTCCAGCTTATTTATCTTCACGTTTAGCTGCACGCTTAAAGGTAATGTCCAAAATGGACATTGCAGAAAAACGTGTGCCTCAAGATGGCCGTATTAAGCTCAAAATATCAGCCAAAAAATCCATCGATTTTCGCGTTAGCTCATTACCAACACTATTTGGCGAAAAAATGGTATTGCGTATTTTGGACTCGTCCATTGCTATGATGGGCATTGAAAGCTTGGGATATGAAGATGAACAGCGCGCGCTTTATGAAGAAAACTTACAGCGCCCCCAAGGTATGATTTTAGTCACTGGGCCCACGGGTTCTGGTAAAACAGTATCGCTATATACAGGTTTAAATATACTAAATACACCTGAGCGTAATATTTCAACGGCGGAAGACCCCGTAGAAATCAATCTCGCTGGAGTTAATCAGGTTCATATCAACTTAAAAGCTGGCTTAGACTTTTCATCAGCTTTAAAAGCATTTTTACGTCAAGATCCCGATGTGATCATGGTGGGTGAAATTCGTGATTTAGAAACGGCTGAAATAGCTATTAAAGCCGCGCAAACAGGCCACTTGGTATTATCTACTCTACATACAAACTCAGCGGCAGAAACCATTACTCGCTTAGTTAACATGGGAGTTCCTGGTTATAATATTGCCAGTTCAGTGAGCCTGATAATAGCGCAGCGATTAGCGCGCCGTTTATGTGAACATTGTAAAACTGCCGAACAAATACCCCATGAACAATTGCTTACATTAGGATTTACAGAAAAAGATATTGCATCTTCCCCCACTTTTTATCATCCTAATGGTTGTGATAAATGTTCTGGTGGTTATAAAGGACGAGTTGGTATCTATGAAGCTATGCCCATTTCTGAAGCCATAGGGCGTACGATTATGGCAGGCGGTAATTCAATAGAGATTGCCGATATAGCCAAGAGCGAAGGTGTTAATGATTTACGTCGATCCGGTTTATTAAAAGCCTTGCGAGGGGTGACTAGTCTTGCGGAAGTCAATCGTGTCACTAGCTTTTAACCTATAATTTCTTAATACGGTGTAGTAATTATTATGGCTACGAAAAATAAAAAAAAGACAATTACTATTCATACTTACCAATGGCAAGGCATTAACCGTAAAGGTGATCGTGTCAATGGTGATTATAAAGGTAAAAGTGAAAAGGAAGTTAAAGAAGCACTTCGTCGTCAGGGTGTTAACCCAACAAAATTAAAGAAAAAGCCCGAGCCTTTTTTAAAAATTGGTGCGGCCCACAAAATTACTGCGATGGACATTGCTATGGTGTCGCGTCAATTAGCCACCATGTTATCTGCTGGTGTGCCTTTAGTTCAAAGCATGGATATTGTGGCTGATGGCCATGAAAAAGCCAAGATGCGAGAACTGTTAAGTTCAATCAATGGTGAGATCCAATCCGGCGTCCCCGTAGCTGATGCTTTGCGCCCTCATCGTGAATATTTTGATGATTTATATTGCGACCTAGTCGCTGTCGGTGAGCAATCAGGTTCCCTCGATCAAGTATACGATCGCATAGCCACCTATAAAGAAAAAACAGAAGCCCTCAAATCTAAAATTAAAAAGGCGATGCTATATCCAGCGTCGGTCATTGTTGTAGCTATGAGTGTTACCATGTTATTACTCATCTTTGTAGTGCCGCAATTTGAATCTATTTTTTCAAGCTTCGGTGCAGAATTACCCGCTTTTACACAAATTGTGCTTAATATTTCAGAAGCTGTTCAGGCTTATTGGTACCTCATTGTAGGCTCCATATTACTGGCTGGTTATTTATTTAAAAGAGCTCATCTTAAATCACAGAAAGTTCGTGATAAGACCGATGTATTTCTCTTAAAACTCCCTATTATCGGCGGAATTTTAAAAAAATCCTGTATCGCACGCTTTAGCCGCACCCTTGCCACGACTTTTACTGCAGGTGTGCCGTTATTAGAAGGATTGCAATCAGCAGCGGGGGCATCTGGCAATTATATTTACCGCAGGGCAATCTTAAATGCTCGCCGTGAAGTTGAATCAGGCCTAATGCTCAATATCGCTATGCGTACTTCCAATATATTTCCCAATATGCTGATTCAAATGATTATGATAGGCGAGGAGGCAGGCTCTATTGACGATATGCTTAATAAAGTCGCGAACATCTACGAGGCAGAAGTTGACGATGCAGTAGACGGACTAACAACTCTTATAGAGCCAATTATCATGGTCGTTATCGGTGGCATCGTCGGTTCACTTATCATTGCTATGTACCTTCCAATTTTCAAAATGGGCAGTATTATTTAATACTGCTTCAACTAACGAGTTTTTCATGAATCCATTTATTGCATTACTGCAACAACAACCTATTTATTTTTATGTCATTGTTACAATCTTAGGCCTCTTAATTGGCAGTTTTCTTAATGTTGTCATTCACCGCTTACCTATCATGATGGAGCGCGCATTTAAAAAAGATGCAAGTGAATATTTTTCACTTGACGGTGCCACCGCAACCTTAGATAAAAATAATAATGGCGAATCACAAGACCAGCCTTTTAACTTGGCCGTACCACGTTCAGCATGTCCCAAATGCCAGCATAATATTACTGCTCTAGAAAATATTCCAGTTGTCAGTTATTTGTGGTTAAAAGGGAAATGTCGCGGCTGTCAGAACAAGATTTCACCGCGATACCTTTTGGTGGAATTATTATGCGGCGTTTTATCATTAGTGATAGCGGTGGAGTTTGGCGTGGCCTGGCAAGCGGTAGCAGCGCTCATCCTAACTTGGGCGTTAATAGCATTAACCTTTATTGATTTTGATACCATGTTATTACCCGATAGCATTGTGCTGCCGGTGCTTTGGTTAGGCTTATTGTGTAATAACTTTGGATTGTTTACCGATCTTCAAAGCGCATTCTTTGGCGCCGTTATTGGTTACCTGAGTTTATGGTCTATTTATTGGGCCTTTAAATTATTAACAGGTAAAGAAGGTATGGGTTATGGCGACTTTAAGCTGTTTGCATTGCTTGGCGCTTGGCTTGGTTGGGAATATTTGCCACTCACTATCCTACTGTCATCAGTGGTGGGCGCCGTTATTGGCATAGCACTTATGTTAAACCGCGGCAAGAAAACTGATATGGCCATACCCTTTGGCCCGTATTTAGCCATTGCAGGCTGGATAGCGATGATATGGGGTGAAGAAATTAATAATGCTTACCTGAGTTACATGGGGTTATGAGTCAATTAATCATTGGCCTCACTGGAGGTATCGCTAGTGGCAAAACGACTGTGGCAAACCTGTTTATAAAGCTGGGCATCGACGTTGTTGATGCTGATCTTGTCGCGCGTGAAGTTGTTGCAAAAGGCTGTGACGCTTTACATAAAATATCAGCACATTTTGGTCAAAATATATTGTTAGACACTGGTGAATTAAACCGAACAGCATTACGTAAAATCATTTTTGCCAATGACGATGAAAAACAATGGCTAAATAGCCTAATGCACCCGCTCATTCGCGATACAATCATCAAACAGTTAAGAGATTGCCGTTCTTGCTATTGTTTATTAGTGGCTCCCCTGCTGATAGAAAACAATATGCAATCATTGGTTAATAACGTTTTAGTAATTGACGTTGACGAAGAACTTCAAATAGAGCGAACGATGACGCGTGATAACTGCTCATTAGAACAAGCTAAGGCAATTCTAGCCGCTCAAGTAAGTCGAGCAACACGCCTCAATGCGGCGCATAATATTATTAAAAACAATGGAATGATCAATAAGTTGACTAATGATGTAAAAAAATTGCATGATGGGTACTCAAAAATTGCACAGGAAGGATTCTGATGCGCTTAATTCTAAATTAATTATTCAACAGCCCCATAAAAAAAACAATAAGGGTCGGATAAAGGTAACTCGTTAATTACCTTATAGAATAATTACTTTCAAAAAATACGTTATGGTTATGTCAGAAACAATTATATATGAATATCCGCTAACGGAGAAAATACGTTGTTATTTGCGGATCGAACACCTAAGTGACCAACTACTAGGTTACAAAGCAATTGAAAATCCAGAGCTTTTCAAGCCCTTTTTTGGCTTTTTGTTTGCGCTGTCAGAACAATTTGATCGTGGTGAACTTAAAAAAGAACTCATCAAAGATTTAGAGCAAAATAAAGCTTCGCTCAACCAATGGCGCGAAGATGAAAACATTGATCAAGTTCAATTAGAAAAATTATTACAAAAAATTGATGGTTTTAAATTCTCGCAAGCACAATCAAATAAATCGCACATTATTATTGGGCAAGATCCTTTACTCAATCAGATCAAGAATAAATCTGCATTACTGGGCGGTGGAAGTCCCTTTGATACGCCTTTATTACATTATTGGAATCACCTGCCCGACAAGCGCCGGTTAGAAGATATAGAGCGATGGCTTTCTCCCTTTGCACAAACTATAGCGGCCATTAGGTTATTGCTTCAACTGACAAGAGAGTCATCTATATACCAAGAATGTACCGCCACCGAGGGGTTCTACCAGAATAGTTGCGAGCAATTACAGTTATTACGCATTAAAGTACCAGCCCATCAAGATTATTACCCGACAATTAGTGGCTATAAGAATCGATATGCGGTGCGTTTTCAGTCATGGAATGAACAACCGATTCAAGATGTCGATTTTTTACTTTCTTGTTGCTAGGCATCTAGATATCATCACCAGATAATCAACAAATTAGAGAACACCATGACCAGCGTAAACTGCCCTACTTGCGATAAAGAAGTTATTTGGAACAAAGAAAGCATACATCGACCATTTTGCAGTGACCGATGCAAGCTTATAGATCTTGGCGAATGGGCAGATGAGACAAACACCATCGCCGGCGCTAATTTACAAGACACTGTCCCTTTTGATGAATTTGATTTACCACTCAATGATGAGTTTTTCCAACCCGATCATGATGCGTAATTAATATTTCCCCGCCATCAACGAGTCAACTATCGGTTGATTCGCTGCAGGAAAATTAAATGCATTGAGCAGCGCAATGTCTACCCAACGTATCTCTTGCTGCTCAGCCCCTCTAGCGTCACCGTCAAAGCTTTTAACAACCCACACATCAAGTGAAACAAATTTATCGCCGTAATCATAATCTAAAAACATCATAGGTATTGAATCATGGATGTTTAAATCGACTTCTTCTTTTAATTCTCGAATCAAAGCGTCTTGGGCCGATTCATCTTTCTCAACCTTGCCACCGGGGAATTCCCACTTTCCACCTTGATGGAGGTGTTGATGGCGCTTGGCTATCAATACTTTATTATCACTGTTAATCACAACAGCTACGGCAACTCGTATCTTATTCATAATTTATCTAAGTATGTTAGGTATTATCCATTATAATTGACCCATCAATAATATGCTCACATTAGAATATAATTATGAAATCTCTCAGTAATAGTTACCATTTATCAGATACAAAAAAATACTATCATAGCGAACAATCTTTACCCCTCATCATTGTTAGTACAGAAAAGTGTGACGCTGTTATCTCATTATATGGTGGTCAAGTATTAGAGTTTAAGGCCAAAAACAGACCAGCCTTATTATGGCTAAGCCCAAGCGTATCTTTTAAAGAAGGCAAAGCGATTCGTGGTGGCGTGCCTATTTGTGCACCATGGTTTGGTCAACATAGTCACTTTTCATTAAATCATGGCTTTGCACGGACGAGTTATTGGAATAATACCGCGATAAATGAGAATGAAGATGGCGACACAGTTATTACTTTAACGCTTGAAGAAAATGAATTGTCTAAAAAATATCACTACATCAACTTTAAAATGACACTGGTTATTACGCTCGGAGAATCCTTAAGCCTATCGTTTGAGTTTGAAAATAATAGTCAGGAGAGCCAAACATGTGAGTGGGCAATGCACAGCTATTTAGCCGTGAATAATTGTAATGAGACAACAGTCAGTGGCTTAGAAAGCCTTATATACCTTGATAAAACAAAAGAAAACAAGCCAAGTACACTAATTGGTGAACAGCATTTCAATGGTGAAGTCGACCGCTGTTTTGTTGATGGTTCAACTACGCAAGATATTACCAATTTGAACACGCATACGACACAGGTTACCGGCAATAATTGTCAAAGTGTTATTGTGTGGAGCCCTGGACAGCAACTTGCTGAAACAATGGGTGATGTAAGTGAGTATGAAAAATTCGTCTGTGTTGAGCGCGGCGCCGTCAACAAAAATCAATGGCAGATTCACCCTAATACTAGGCAATCCGCCATCATGACATTAAGCAATTAATGGTTAGGCACAGGCTGCGTAGGTTATATTAACGCAGCCTGTGCAAACATCCATTGCGCAAAAAAGTAGGTGCTTAAAATAGTCCATTGAGCGCCTTTAAAAGGTTGCTTAAATTTATTCCATGCCAGTGAAGAATCAGAACAAGCAAAAACAACAGCGCCAATAAACAACGTTAAACTGATGTATGACGGACTTTGCCAATAAAGCTCACCAGCCATCCATACCATACTCATGATTACACTGATGTACACAATGACTGGAATTTTTAATGGTCCCAATTGCTCTGCGAGTAATCGATAGAATGTCAGGGCAATGAGTACTAACAACGCGACCCACCAATAGGTTACTTGAGGCTCAAATAGTTGATAAAAGGCCACCAAGTAAGCAATATGTGCAACCAGAAAACTGGCTAACCCTTCAATAAACCGTTCTTTGGGTAGCATTAAAAAAATATCCCCCAACAAGCTGAAGGCTAAACCGACGAACATGGCGTATGCAAATGTGGTTGACGGCAAACCTTGTATCACTACATACCCAATGAGCAATAACATGGTTACGGGTTTGAAAATATAGTGAAATAACCGATTATTAGGACGGTCACCAACAATACTAGCAATGGCACTGCATAGTACAATCAGATTAAAAGGGAGTGTAAACATAAAATATTAAGCTACTCAAAAAGAATGAGCACTTACTCTACTCGTTTTTTTCTCACTTGGCGATATCAAATAATTCACTAAATTGTTGATAAAAACATCAAAACTTGTGCTAATTTCGTAATAAAATCGTCATTTACTTTTATTATCATGCATTCTTAGCTAAAGTGAATGATCTAAAAAAGACAAGTCATTAGAGAGTTATGGTCAATCTTTATCGCCGTAAACAATTATTAGAAAAACTGCCATCAACAGCTATTTTAGCCAGTGATATTAACGTCATTTTAAGTGCTAAAGATTATCTCAGCCATTTATTGGCTTTGATCGATCAGGCGCAAACTCGCATTTATATGACGGTCTTATATTTAGAGAATGATGAAGCTGGTCAGCTTGTTGTCAAACACCTTATAGCTGCTAAAGCTAAAAGACCGCAGCTCGACATAAAAATATTTGTCGATTTCCATCGCGCACGCCGCGGATTAATTGGTCAAAAAGAAAGTGAAGGAAATGCTGGATTTTATCGAGAAATTGACGAAAAACATCCAGATTTCATTCAATTTTACGGCGTAGCCATTAAGCAAAAAGAGCTATTTGGGGTATTACACCTCAAAGGGATCGTGGTCGATAATGCCTTGGTGTATTCTGGCGCCAGTATCAATAATATTTATCTTCACCACGGTGAACGTTATCGTTATGATCGTTATTGCATCATCAATTCATCAGCGCTGTCTAATAGCTTTGTTGAATATTTACAACACGCGTTAATTCCTAGCGACGGCGTTCATTTATTAGGAAGGTATCCGCTAGTTCTCGATAATCAATTCAAGAAAAATGTCG
>Ga0209396_1004610_pt1 | contig 13337 bp, 11 predicted proteins | sample GOMGulsemesocosm_6_FD_184638 | JGI IMG/M metagenome (GOLD analysis project Ga0209396, IMG submission 184638) | Methane-oxidizing microbial communities from mesocosms in the Gulf of Mexico - GOM8C Gulf of Mexico (SPAdes) (version 2) | ecosystem: Environmental > Aquatic > Marine > Cold seeps...
GGCGACTGATGCGTACGGATTCTTCACCTTCGCTAATTTCAATTTCTTCAACGTCAGACTCTTCAATGAGTTCGATCAGCTTTTTGATTTTACGTATATCCATGACGATAATCTCTTTTTGGTTGTTAGTTCGGCGGTTAAACCGTCGTTTAAGTCGGTAAGTGTTTAATGGCAGCCTGCAGGGCGAGTTCGTAACCCTGAGTGCCAAGTCCACAGATGACGCCTTCTGCGACATCTGAAAAATAGGATTTACTGCGGAAGTCCTCGCGCTTGTATACGTTGGAAATGTGGACTTCGATAAACGGAATGTCGACGCCCAGCAGTGCATCACGTAATGCGACACTGGTATGGGTGAAGGCTGCTGGATTAATAATAATGAAGTTAACCCCTTCATTGCGGGCGTCGTGTATGCGGTCAACCAGCTCGTATTCGGCATTACTTTGTAGTGTTAGCAGGTGATGGCCTGCAGCCATTGCCTGTGAGGTCAACTGCTGGTTGACGTCATCAAGGGTGGTAGCTCCGTAAATTTCGGGCTCGCGAGAACCGAGTAAATTCAGGTTTGGTCCGTTTAGCACCAGAATGGTCGCCATTTCGGCTACTTAGCCCCCATCATGTTGAGCAAGTTAAAAAGGCCGAGGTCAAAATTAACCTCGAAAATAAGTTTAGCGTATTTTGCCTGCATTTCATGCTTTTTTAAAGCTATTTGCCGTAAAGATTGCCGTTGGTCAGGTTTTACGGTGATCTTTATACGGTTGCTCTAGTTGTTGAATGTGTCAGCTTCTTTAACAGTTTTTTGTGGTAGATGAGCTAAATGCTGCTGTAACGCCTCGGCATCAACTTCGCCTTGAATACGCTGCGCGCGCAATTCTTGCTGACCGTCAAAAAATAACAGGCTGGGAGGCCCGAACAGGCCAAAATGTTTGAGTAAGGCCTGATGCTCGGCAGTACCGTCGGTGATGTCTGCGCGTATCAAAATAAGCTGTTGCAGTTGAGCGCCGACGGCAGGTGAGGTGAACACCTCCTGTTCCAGAATCAGGCAGGACACACACCAGTCGGCGTAGAGGTCGAGCATGGCGATACGGCCCTTGTTTTGTTCGGCGAGTATGCTTTGTAATTGCTGCAGGTTATCAGCCGAACGGAACTGCAATTCAACCACGGGGCCGGAAAAGGCTTTCAACGGGGTGAACGGGTTGAAGTGCCCCTGCGAGGCATTAAATGCAAGCAGGGCGCTGTATAAAAACAGGGTCAGGCCCATCAGTGGCAGCGTACTTACCTTGCCGCGCAGCAGCTTTAACAGGCCAAGATGCAGTGCATAACCCATTAGCAGGGCGACCCAAAGTAGCAATGAAAACGCTGCGGGTATGATCCGATCCAGCATCCAGATGGCCAGGCCGAGTAGTAAAATGCCAAATAATATTTTTACCTGATTCATCCATAGGCCGCTTTTAGGCAGTAGCTGGAGGCCAAAGGTGCCGATCAGCAACAACGGCAACCCCATGCCTAGTCCCAGCGATAACAGCGCGAGGCCGCCCAATAACGGGTCGCCGGTGCTGCTGATGAAAACCAGTGTGCCTGCTAGTGGCGCGGTGACGCAGGGCGAAACGATTAAGGTAGAAATAACGCCGATTGATGCCACGCCAACGTAAGTGCCGCCACGTTGATTTTGGCTGATTTTCTGAAGCTTATTTTGCAAGGTGCTGGGCAGGCGTAATTCGTACAGCCCCAGCATCGCTAACGCGAAGGCGACAAATAAAGCGGATATGGTGAAAATTATCAGCGGTGATTGCAATTTTAGTTGTAGATTGAGGCCGGCTCCAAAATAGCCGGTCAAGGTACCCGCCAGCGCATAGGTGCCCGCCATGGCCAGCACATAGGTGAGCGATAAACTAAAGGCGCGTAGGCGAGTTGGTTGACCGGATTGCCCTAGCACAATGCTGGAAATAATGGGGATCATCGGTAACACACAGGGCGTAAAGGTCAGCGCCAGGCCCGCTAGAAAAAACAGACCAATGATGCTGAGCAAGCCGGCAGAAGCGAGGATTTCTGTGAAGCCCTGTTGCAGGCCAACAGGGCCGCTATTAATGGTGCTGCTGATTGGGAGTGTTTCGGGTTTTTGTGGAGCGGTGTTTGTCAGTGTGAGCGTTTGGTTGTGGCGTTCCAGATATAACGTTTGCGGTGGATAGCATAGCCCTGCATCGGCGCAGCCTTGAAAACCTACTTCTATTGCAGTTTTGCCAGCAAGGCTGGCGGCGGGCAGTTTGATGGCGATCTGATGGTAATACACTTCAACGTCGCCGAAATATTCGTCCTGCTTGGCTTTGCCATCGGGAATCAAGGCTTCAACAGGGCTGTTTGTGTCCAGCTGTGTGAATTTGAAACGGTGCTTGTAAAGGTAATAGTCGGGAGCTATTTGCCAGTGGATCACCAGCGTTTCGGGCTTTTCTTGCTGGGATGTTTTTTCAATCCAGGCGCTGGGTTGAAAGGCGACCTCAACGGGTAGAAAGGCGGGGGCTTCGGTTATGCTGCTGGTAAATAGTGAAGCGTCGTCGTTAAAAACTGTGTTCTTGCCGGACAGGCTTGTTGACAGGGGCTCGTCCGCGGCCATCGCAAATTGAGATAAAGCCAGTATAATCGTGACGAAGTAGCGAATGATTTTTGGTGTGCGATACGGCATTGGCGATGGCTGGCTGAATCAGTAAGTTGACGGGATGTAAAATAGTACCGGTATGACAGCGGGCAATATAATCGGTTCGCGACAATTTGTCTGTATTTAGCCTTAAGTTCGTGCATTTTGTGCTCTTTTTAATGACAGGCTGGAGCGCAAAGAAATATAAGCCTTACGGCGCAATAATTAAATGTAAGAGTGAGAACTCGGGATGTGGCCCGAGGGCAAAACGGAAGGTAACGGATTGATGATGTATTCAGGTAAGCAGAAGGGTGTTATTGCCGGTGCGGCGATTGGTTTTTTGATATTGATTTTGATTGTTGTTGCCCTTTTTTGGAGCAGTGAGCCAGACAGTTTTGATGTGAATGAGCGTGCTAGTGCTACAGCGCAAGTAAATGCCGAAAATATGGTGGTGGGTTATACCACGACCAATACTCTCATCGAGGTGGCTTCAACGTTGCTGAATAAAACCGGTGGCTTTATCTCCAATGATGTGATGCCGCCGGGTGTGATGCTGGATAATATTGCCAACTGGGAATTTGGCGTATTGGTGCAGGTGCGTGATTTATCACGGGCACTACGTAAGGATTTTAGCCGCTCACAATCGCAGTCCAAAGAGGATGCTGATCTGGCAGTCGCTGAGCCACAATTCAATTTTGATAACAGCAGCTGGGTTTTCCCGGCCTCGGAATCAGAATATGAAACAGGTATCGCTGCCCTAAAACGGTATCAGCATCGTTTAACGAATGTGGCGGCTGGTGATGCGCAATTCTATGCCCGCGCCGATAATTTACGTAATTGGTTTGCTGATATTGAAACGCGCTTGGGCAGTTTGTCACAACGTTTGAGTGCCAGTGTTGAGAGCAAACGATTGAATACTGATTTGGCCGGGGACAGTCAGGCGAGTCAATCAACACCGGTTGAAAATGAGGTGATGGTTAAAACGCCCTGGTCTGAAATTGATGATGTGTTCTACGAAGCGCGTGGTACTAGCTGGGCGTTGATTCATTTGTTACGGGCCGTGGAAAAAGATTTTTCTAATACCCTGCAAAAGAAAAATGCGCTGGTGAGTCTGCGTCAAATTATTCGCGAGCTTGAGGGCACGCAAGCCTCGTTAGGTAGCCCGATGATTATGAATGGCAGTGGTTTTGGTTTGTTTGCCAACCATTCGTTGGTGATGGCGTCTTATATTGCACGTGCTAACGCGGGTATTATCAATTTGAGGGAGTTGCTGGCGCAAGGATAAATATAAGCTAGACTTGGGCGGACAGGTGTTTTGTTGTTTTGATGCCGATTAAAGGAATAATCGTGACCCTTTTTCTTGTTAAGGGCGTCATGGCGGCATGAAATAATTACAACAAGGTATTTTGAATTATGGCCTCAAGTTTTAATCGCTGGATTGCATCTTCCCTCACTCGGGAAACCATGCTCAAGATGGGGCTGCGCATCTCTTTTATTATTATGGCGGTGGCGTTGCTCAGCTACTGGCATATCTCGGTTACCCTCGAAGAACAAACCTACGATAATCTGCAGAATTACATTACTGAGCGTGGCCAGAAAGAAAGTGCTATTTTTATCCTGGCCGAAGACAACCATAAGGTTTTTCGTGATGCCTTTTTAGCGGCTTGGCCTAGGGCGCTTGCACAACCCTCCCACTCGCGTTTTGAGTCGCTGTTTTTTGCACCGGGTGACGGCACCATACGAATGCGACCGGAACTATTTGACGGTGTACGTCGACCTGACGGAACGATAAGTCAGGGCATCAGTGCGTTTATCAGTGAGCAAGCGGCCACCAGTGAGGCGTTGCGTAACGGCGTGCTGCAAAGCAAGCTGTTGCTATCCTATGATCTTATTGACCGTTATGCTGAAGCTTGGTCGCATCGTTTCCCCTCACTCTATGTAACGATGCCTGAAAATATCATCATGATTCATTGGTCCCTGTTGGCTTGGGGCACAGAAACAGACGCGTCACTCGATATTAATAAGGAAGAATGGGGTTATATCTCTGACCCTGAGCATAACCCGTCACGAGAGTCTGTTTGGACAGGGTTATTCTATGATGTACCTGCTGAGCACTGGATGGCTTCTCTGAAAACACCGGTTGAGTTAGATGGCGTGCCAATGCTTGATATTGGTCATGATATTCTGCTGGATGATGTTTTTGAGCGTGTTGTTAATGATCACCTTAAGGGCACCTATAACGTTATCTTTCGTGGTGATGGCCGTTTGATTGCACACCCGGAATTTTTCTCCAATCAGGAGCTGGTTGATGAGGCGGTTACTGGTCGAGCTTTCCAGATTTCTGACCTGAACGATAAAAATCTTGAACGTTCGGCGGAGTTAATTACCGCTGCGGACGGCACTTTTGACGGCATTGTACTGGATGATAAGCAGGGTGGCGCGTTGCTTGCGGTGACGCGAATTAAAGGGCCTGATTGGTATTTTGTAACGGTTTATCCAAAAGAACTGATTTCATCGACTGCGCTTGAAGCGGCTTATTTTGTTTTCCTGCTGGGGCTTTTCTCTATTGTTCTGGAAGTGTTGATGTTGTTTCGGGTGCTCAACAAGCAGGTTATTCGGCCGCTGGAGTACTTTGTAAACGTGGCAAATAGAATTACCCATGGTGACTTTGATTTGAGTGTGGGTAATAAGAAAGATTATTTTATCGAACGGCCTAATGAGGTGGGCGTGCTGACTCGCTCATTATGTGAAATGGCTGTTACCATTCAAAGTAATGATGAGCGCCTTGAAGCGGAAGTGAAGGAGCGCACTCAGGCGCTTAATGAAACCAATCAGACCCTGTTGGGTGAAATCGCCACGCGACGTGAACTGGAAGAAAAACTACGTGAACAGATCAATATTGATTCCTTGACGGGTGTTTATGGTCGCTCCTATTTTCTTCGTCTTGGTGATTTGGAATTTAAGCGCAGTCGCCGCGAAGGGATATCATTATTTGCGGTGATGATCGATATCGACCTGTTCAAGAACATCAATGATACCTACGGGCACCCGGCTGGGGATGCGGTACTGAAACAGTTTGCTCTGGTGTGTCAGGAGTGCTTGCGAGAAATTGATGTGTTCGGTCGTTTGGGTGGTGAGGAGTTTGCGCTGGTGCTTGCAGGGGTGGATGAGCGAGAGGCGTTTGAAATATGTGATCGAATCAGAGCTTCGTTGGAAAAAGCAGAGATTGTTACTGACGAGGGCATTATTAAACTAACCGCCAGTTTTGGTTGCTCGGCGATGAGTGCTGAGGATGAAAAAATTGATGCGGTGCTCAATCGTGCCGATAAAGCGCTTTATGACGCGAAGGGTGGTGGTCGTAATCAGGTGATCATGAAGGTGGTTGGTTAGCAGCGAGAGAGGCAAATAAGTGAACAAAAAAAAGGGGCTGCACAAAATGCAGCCCCTTTTTATTTGAAGCTAACCCGGTGAGGTTAGCTTTAGTCTGAATTAGCCGTTAGCTTTGTTGTAAGCTTCAACACTTACTTCAATCGCTTTACGAGCGGCGTCAGCGTTATCCCAGCCTTCAACTTTAACCCATTTGCCTTCTTCCAGCGTTTTGTAGTTCTCGAAGAAGTGCTTGATTTGGTTAACCAGCAAAGCAGGCAGATCATCAATTTCTTGTACGTCTTTGTACACTTTAGTCAGCTTGTCGTGAGGCACGGCAACCAGCTTGGCATCTTCGCCCGCTTCGTCAGTCATGTTCAGAATGCCAACAGGGCGGCAGCGAATTACGGAACCAATCGCAACCGGGTACGGAGCAACAACCAGTACGTCCAGAGCATCGCCATCGTCAGCCAGTGTGTTGTTGATGTAGCCGTAGTTAGCTGGGTAGAACATTGGCGCAGTCATGAAACGGTCAACAAAAACGGCATCGTGCTCTTTTTCGATTTCGTATTTAACCGGGCTGCTTTCGGCCGGAATTTCAACAACAACGTAGATGTCGTTAGGAAGGTCTTTACCTGCAGGGATAGTGCTGAAGCTCATGGTGTAATTCCTGATTGCTAGTTAAAAAACATTGACTGTTCCGAATCGAGTTTTCGAAACAGTCGTTAATTTGAGGCCGCGCATTATAAAGTGTTGCACGACCAAATACCACTTTCCGAAAAATAGTGGCTGTTGAAACAGTGACTTATGCAGTTATTTAGAAGCCACAAAGTTTGGCAGCTTTTTCTCCGCCAGCTGGTTTTTCAGCTTTACGTATTTCGGCAGGCCGTTTTCGTAAGGCGGATAAGCTTCGCCCTGAATCAACGGTTGCAAATAAGCACGTGCTTCGCTGGTAATGTGGAAACCGTCATCAGTGATAAAACTACGCGGCATCATTTTTTCTACATTAGCGACCTCGGAAAGTGGTGCTTCACCAATGTGCCAGGTGTAAGGTGCATCAGCCTCACGAACGATCACCGGCATAACGGCATTTTTGCCAGTAATAGCTAGTTCTACCGCGGCTTTACCCACTGCGTAGGCTTGATCAACATCGGTCTGGGAGCTGATGTGACGTGCTGAACGTTGCAGATAATCGGCAATGGCGTAGTGGTATTTCAGGCCCAGGCCGTCGCGCACCATGTTAGCCAGCGTTGAAGCAACACCGCCTAGTTGGGTGTGACCAAAGGCGTCTTTCATGCCCGCGTCGGCAACAAAGGTGCCGTCTTCATACTGGGCGCCCTCGGAGGCAACCACCACGCAGTAACCCTTATCATCAACCGCGCCTTGTACGCGTTTCAGGAAGGCTTCTTTGTCGAAGGCGATTTCCGGGAACAGGATGATGTGTGGTGCATCACCGGCTTTTTCACTGGCCAGTCCGCCCGCTGCAGCAATCCAGCCTGCGTGACGGCCCATCACTTCGATGATGAATACCTTGGTAGAGGTTTCATACATGGATTCGATATCCAGGCTGGCTTCGCGAGTAGAAACCGCGATGTATTTAGCCACCGAACCAAAACCCGGGCAGGTGTCAGTGATCGGCAAATCGTTATCAACGGTTTTTGGTACACCGATGCAGGTGATCGGGAAGCCCATTTTTTCGCTGAGCTGGGAAACTTTGTAGGCTGTGTCTGAAGAGTCGCCGCCGCCGTTGTAGAAGAAGTAGCCAATGTCATGGGCTTTAAAGACTTCGATCAATCGCTCGTATTCAGCGCGGTGCGATTCCATGTCCTTGAGCTTGTAACGGCAAGAACCAAATGCGCCACCGGGCGTGTGCAATAGGGCTGCGATGTCGGCATCGGATTCCAGCGAAGTATCAATCAGATTTTCATGCAAAGCGCCTAAAATGCCGCTGGCACCGGCATAGATCTTGCCGATTTTATCCGGGTGTTGGCGGGCAGTTTCAATAACACCACAGGCGGTGGCGTTAATAACAGCGGTGACACCACCGGATTGAGCGTAAAAAGCATTTTTAGCCATGAACGTTTACCTAGTTTTGTGGGCGACGCCCTTGATTCAAAAGAGCTGCGCATGATACTTGATTCTGCGGTTTAGTGCATCTGGCGCACGGTGTGCAGAGGTAAAATTTATTGGGCTTTAAAAGGCATCCTCGGCATAATGATTGGCATTATCGGATTAGGTTACTGAATCAGGCAAAAAATTAATGCATATACATATCCTGGGAATTTGCGGCACCTTTATGGGCAGCTTGGCTATTTTGGCGAAGGAGCTGGGTTATCGCGTCAGCGGCTCTGACCAGAACGTTTATCCGCCTATGAGTACACAGCTTGAAGCCGCTGGCATTGAGTTGATTCAGGGTTATGACCCTGAGCAATTAAAAAATGGCGCCGATATGATTGTGGTGGGTAACGCCATGTCGCGCGGCAATCCAGCAATCGAATACATGCTCGATCATAATCTGCCCTACACGTCCGGGCCACAGTGGTTGGCCGAGCATGTTTTGAAGGATAAGTGGGTGCTGGCAGTGGCTGGTACGCACGGTAAAACCACCACGTCGAGCATGTTGGCCTGGATTTTGGAACATGCGGGCATGGCGCCGGGGTATCTGATTGGTGGTGTGCCGAAAAATTTCGAAGTGTCAGCGCGTTTGGGTGATACGCCTTTTTTTGTTATTGAGGCAGACGAATACGACACCGCTTTTTTCGATAAACGCTCCAAGTTTGTACATTACAAACCACGCACGGCCATCTTGAATAATCTTGAGTTTGATCATGCCGACATCTTCGATGATTTAGCGGCAATTCAGCGTCAGTTTCATCATTTGGTACGCATTATTCCCAGCCAAGGGCGGGTGATTGCCCCGGCGGTAGATCAAAACATCACTGATGTCTTGGCGATGGGCTGTTGGAGTGAGGTGGAGTACTTTGGTGAAGCTAACGAAAACGGGAGCGGCGACCAAAAACAGCAGTGGAGTGCCGAACCCTTGACGCCGGGAGCCAATCGCTTTGCAGTGTATTTGAGGGGCGTTGAAGTCGGTGTGGTCGATTGGCAGCACGGCGGGCTGCATAACATGAATAATGGTTTGGCGGCGATTGCTGCCGCGCGTCATGTCGGCGTGGTGCCCGCGCAAGCCATTGAGGCGTTATGTCAGTTTGAAGGTGTGAAGCGCCGTATGGAGCAGCTGGGCGAAGTGGCGGGTGTGACGCTTTATGATGATTTTGCCCATCACCCAACAGCGATTGAAACCACGCTGGACGGTTTGCGTAAACGAGTCGGAAAAGCGCGTATTTTTGCCATTATTGAACCGCGCTCCAATACCATGCGCTTGGGGGTGTATAAGGATAAATTGGCGCCCGTGTGCGCGGATGCCGATCAGGTGCTTTGGTTTCAGCCCCCCGGTGTCGACTGGGATCTGCAGTCGGTGGCCGAGGCGAGCCCGGTGCCAGCACAGGTATTTCAGTCGACCGACGACATCATTGAAAAAATTTGCGACGAAAGTTCCGCCGGTGATCATGTGGTCATTATGAGTAACGGTGGCTTTGAGGGTGTGCACCAGCGGTTGCTGGCGGCTCTTGAACATCGAAGCGCCAACAGTGAGGCTGCCAATGGCTGATTATAAGGAACCAATCACATTAGCGCTGACCGGTGCCTCCGGGGCCCAATATGGCTTGCGCCTGCTGGAGTTGTTAGTTGCCGCTGAGCATCAGGTGTATCTGCTTATTTCCAAGGCGGCGCAAATGGTGATCGCTACCGAAACCGATATCGAATTGCCCAGTCATGGCAATAAACTCGAAGCCGCGTTGGCGGAACGATACCGCGCCAAAGACGGGCAGATTCGCGTGTTTGCTAAAGAGGAATGGACTTCACCGGTGGCATCCGGCTCCAATGCACCACGTAGCATGGTGATCTGCCCCTGCAGCACCGGCACGCTGTCGGCGATAGCGCACGGCGGTTGTGATAACCTGATTGAACGTGCCGCTGACGTAATGCTCAAGGAGCGGCGTCAGTTAATTTTGGTGCCGCGTGAAGCCCCCTATTCATCGATTCACCTGCAAAATATGCTAACCCTGTCACAAATGGGCGCGGTGATTTTGCCCGCCAGCCCCGGCTTTTATCATCAACCGAAAAGTGTCGATGACATGATTGATTTTGTGGTGGCACGCATTCTCGACCAGCTTGGTATTGAGCAAGCGCTAGTACCCCGCTGGGGCTCGGTCTGAAGACCGGTTGACTAGCATGCAGCAGGTTCCCCTTTTTCCTCTCAATGCCGTGTTATTTCCCGGCGCCCGCCTGCAGTTAAAAATCTTTGAGCAACGTTATCTGACCTTGATTAAGGATTGCCTCAAGCAGGATGCCGAGTTTGTGGTGGTGTTGATCAGCAAAGGTCAGGAAGTGGGTGTTATCCCAGAGATATTTTCAGTAGGAACCTGCGCCCATATTGTCGACTGGAGTCAGCTGGAGGGTGGTATTCTTGGTGTTACCGTTGAGGGACGAGAGCGGGTACAGATCAGCAAGGCTTCGGGTGCGATGGGTGAGCTGCTTTGGGCTGAAGCCCAGCCGCTCGTGGAGACAGATACGAATCCACAACCGGTGGATGACGAACTTGTTTCGCTGTTGAAAAAGCTTGAGCAGCACCCGCAGGTGCAGGCACAGGGGGCGGCCCTTGATTACGAGAGTTTAACGTCGGTCATGTGGGGGCTGGCTAATTTGCTGCCTATTGATCAGATTCAAAAGCAGCATCTTCTGGAATTGGATGATACGCAGCAGCGTTACAATGCGCTGTATCACATGCTGTCAGAGCTTGAAGGTTAGCGAACGCTTACTTAGTTGCTGGTTGCAATGTATAGGCTGGCGAAAGTCAGCGCTACAAGTGAGCAAATAGCCAGCATGACATCGGCTTTGATTGCGCGCCGGTTATAACGGCTGAAGCTGACGCGGGTCACTGCGCAAATCATCAGCCCCATAAAAATGCCCGCCAGTACATCCGAAAGCCTGCTCTGTCCTTGATAGAGGCTGCTGATACTAATCAGCATGACGGGTAGCAGCACAAAACAATAAATCCACCAGCGTTTGTGATGTTCAATCTCCTGAGCAATAAACGTCGCTAATAACCCGCTGACCAGCATGATCTCCGTTGTTTCATTGTTGATGCCTGTCATCAGCGTGCTGAGGGACGTTGCCATTAACAGCGCCACCATAAAATGCAGGCCCGCGGCAACATGACGTTTCACGAGTAACCAGCAAACAAGTGGGGCGGAGAGAAAAACAAGGCAGCCGGTATCCGCCAATCGCAGGCTGAAGATAAAAACTCGATCCAGCCAGGGGTGTTGAAGGCTGGAAAAATAGACCTGTGTTGAATGGTTGAATGTGCCCCAAAAACCTGTGTCCGAAGCGGGTAGCCAAGCCAGGCTGAAGGCAGTCAAGCTGAAGATTAACAGTGACGCGGATAAAATAGGGAAGGCAGGGCGTTCGCCGCGGTGTTCTGCCAGCCAGTGCCAGAAAATACGCACATTATGTTGCCGGTCGATCCAGTTATGCAGGGCGAGTGAGAGGCGTGAGTCCGGGTGTAAATGCCAATGTGACAGGCGCACAAATAGAAGCAGTGCCACACAAACCCCAAGTAGCAGCCAGCCGAGATTGCCGATGCCCTCGGGCAAACTAATGTCCTGCTGAAGCGAGACGCCAAACAGGTAGCCGGGCAAGACATAGAGCGGCGCCCAACCCAGTGCAGAAAAAAAGTTGATGCTGACAAAGCGAATCGATGACATGTCCAGCATGCCGGCCACCAGCGGTAGCACTGGTCGAATAGGGCCAACAAAGCGGCCAATCATAATGCTTTTGCCGCCGTGGCGATTGAAAAACTTCTCTCCGTTATCCAGCCATTGCGGGTAATTTCTAAAGGGCCAAAGATCGCGAATATGATCTTTTAAAGTTTTGCCCAGAAAGAAGCTGATGCAGTCACCTAAAATGGCGCCAATCAAGGCGCTGGATAATGTGGCCCAGATGCCCAATGTGCCGCTGCCAGCCACTGCGCTGGCACCAAATAGCAGTAATACGCCTGGAATGACAATGCCCGCAATCGCCAATGATTCCAGAAACGCGATGGCCGCGATAGACACAGCAACCCATTGCTGGTGATCAGTCAGCCAATCAAGGAGGGGTTGTATGGGGGATAGGTCCATATAAGAGGGTTTTGAGTTGGAGGTTGGTTTGGCGAATTAATAATGCCATTGCTTCCGCGGATACGCACCTTTTTGTCTATACTCTATGAATTTAGAAGCGGAGTGTATTTCCGTTTGTATTTGGATGCATGTATTTATGATGGTTTGTGGTTTTTGCCGCTTATCCATAAATATTAACCAGCTGTCGCTTCTTTGGCGACAGCATGACTTTTAGCTGCTAGATATTAAAACTATGAAGAAACGTCTAGATAACATATCGGGTTTTACGCTAATTGAGCTGATGGTAACAATTGCGATTGTTGCGATATTGCTCACCATCGCAATTCCCAGTTTTCGTGAAATGATTATGAATAATCGCATTAGCATGAGAACGAATAACTTCATTGATATTATTCAGTTTGCTCGTTCCGAAGCGGTTGGTTCAGGTGAAGCTGTTACCGTAACAGGGACGGCTGATGGAGCAAATGAATGGGGGTCGGGTGTTGTCGTGTCCCGTGGTGCGGATACCCTGCGGATCTTGGAAGCCTTTCAATCGGGTGTAACACTGGATAGTGGCGGGTTTAATACGTTTACGTTTAATCCAACTGGCGAAGCAGATTTCATGGGTACCGAGAACCTTGATTTGTGTGATGGGCGCACCGGAGAGACGGGGCGTCGTATTCAAATACTGGGCTCTGGGTTAATCCGTGTCACCACTTGGCCGTGCTCATAGGGGCGATGAATATGTTGTTGAAGAAGCAAAGCGGAGTAGGCCTGGTCGAGATTCTGGTGACGATTTTGGTGATTGCTATTGGATTGTTGGGGCTGGCCGGTATGCAAACGGCGAGTATGAAAAATATTAATAACTCGCATAACCGCGCATTGGCAACCATTGCCGCCTATGACATGGCTGAACGGATGCGCGCTAATCCGACAGGCATTAAGGCTGGTAGCTATAACAATGTATCGGTTGATAAAAATACAAGTGGGAGTTGTGGAACTACGCCTGGTGCTACACAGGATACGTGTGAGTGGGCGGTTGCATTAAAAGAGTCATTTCCTAATGATTTTACGGGCAAAGTAACCACAAAGGGAGCGGGCCATGAAATTGAAATCATCTGGACGGA
>Ga0209396_1004611_pt1 | contig 13334 bp, 13 predicted proteins | sample GOMGulsemesocosm_6_FD_184638 | JGI IMG/M metagenome (GOLD analysis project Ga0209396, IMG submission 184638) | Methane-oxidizing microbial communities from mesocosms in the Gulf of Mexico - GOM8C Gulf of Mexico (SPAdes) (version 2) | ecosystem: Environmental > Aquatic > Marine > Cold seeps...
AACATTAAGTACGTTCTTAGTGGGGTTAGGACTTATACTCTATTGGAGTATAAATATACGATTTACACCAATAACTATATTGTTATTATATGCGATAAGTCGCGTATTATTGGCTTTTGTAGTATTAATACTATGGAACCAGACTTTTAAAAGTAAAATTAAAGGAGACTTTAACTTTAAGCCTATGCTTAAAATGGCTAAACCCATGTTGTTGGTAACCGGCACAGGTGTAATAGCGAGCAATGCAGATGCTATTATGTTAGGAGCTTTAGGTACTTTTAAAGACGTGGGTATTTACAGTGTAGCGGCACGATTGGCTTTGTTAACGTCATTATTTTTACAAGTTTCTAACGCAGCAATTTTACCAAAATTGGCAAGTTTATTTAGTAATTCTAAAATTGATGAAATGCGACTTATGGTACAGCGTGTAACCAAAGGTTTGGCTCTAATAGCATTACTATGTGTTGTCTTTTTTATAGTATTTGGACAATGGTTGCTAGGTTTTTGGGGTGCAGAGTTTCAAACAGCTTATTGGGTATTGGTAATATTAGCGATTGGGCAATTTTTTAATATTGCTACAGGTTGTTCTGGTTTATTGTTGGTAATGTGTGGTTTTGAAAAAATTCATGGGTATATCTCCTTGGTTGGAGTTGTACTAAATATTATACTGAATGTTGTTTTAATAAATCAATATGGTGCTTTAGGTGCTGCAATTGCTACAGCAATAACTGTAATGTTATCGAATGTTGCTAAGGTTATACTAGCAAAAAGGAAAACTGGAATTTTAACAATACCATTTAAATATGAATGAAGATAGGCGTAATATGGAATTATTACCCAATTTTTTAATTGTAGGTACAGCAAAATCAGCAGCAACAACAATACATAAGTATTTAAAAAGTCAAACTAATGTATTTATGACCGAATGGAAAGAATCAAGTTTCTTTGTATTAATTAAGGTGGGTTTAGTTTATGCTGTCATTCTTTTTGGTCTTGTAGAAACGGCTATTGTTTCAATGACTGGAACTTTATTCGTTAATGTAGCTTCAACTATTTATGTTTACAAGAAATTAGTTGTAAAGAATTCTTATTTAATACTTTAAATTTATTATACATGAATAAGCCAAATTTTATTTTAGTTGGAGCTCCAAAAGCAGGAACGACTTCAATTTCAAATTATTTAAATGAACATCCCGATATTTTTATATCAAAAGAAAAAGAACCTTTTTATTTTTTACCTAATATTTTAAAGAAAACGAATAAGAATGATCCAATGTATGGTGCAATAGCGAAAAAAGCACATCTCAATCCAGAAGACTATTATGGTTTATTTAATGATGTTTCTTTGGAGAGTAAAATTGGAGAAGCTACTGTTCATTATTTATTTCATTATAAAGAGGTGATACCTAGAATTTTAGAGGAGCTAGGTGATGTACAAATAATCATTACTTTACGAAACCCTTCGCTTAGAGCTTTTTCAAATTACAAGTATCAAAGTAAAGGACAAATCAGTTCTTTTGAAAAAGCATTAAAATTAGAGGAAAATAGAAAACTGTTAAATTACAATTCATTTTGGTATTATAAAGCAGTTGGAAATTATTTTGAACCTGTACAGGCTTATTTAGAAAGTTTTACTAACGTGCACATCTGCTTTTTTGAAGACTTCAAGGAGCAACCATTAGATTTCATGCGAATAATATTTGAATTTTTAAAAGTAAATAGTTCATTCATTCCAAATTTAAAAATTAAACACAATCCTACAATTGTTCCGAAAAATAAATTAATACATTTGGTTTATTACATAAAACATAAGTATAGAATCAAATTATATATTCCATCTAGACTTAAGGTTCTTCTTAAAAAGAATTCATTTAGGGTGAACAATGATAAAATAAATAGTGAAACCTACAAAAAATTACAAAACTATTACAAGCCTAATATAATTAAACTTGAAAATTTAATAAATAAAGATTTATCACATTGGTATCTTTAATCCTATAGCTATGAATCATATTATTAAGCCTAATTTATTTATTGTAGGAGCTGCTAAAGCTGGAACTACTTCATTATATAACTATTTAAAACAACATCCTGATGTTTTTGTATCTCCAATTAAAGAACCCAATTTTTTTGGCTCAGATGTTAATTGGGGAGGGTTTCGAGAAGATCATAAAAAAAATACTAAAATCGATTTTGATAACTATTTTTCTCAAAAGGTTCTCCAAGAAAAACACATTGCTTTTTTTGATACTGAAGAGAATTATTTAAAGTTATTTAAAGAAAGTAAAGGTTATAAAATTCGATCTGAGTTTAGTACTAGCTATTTATATTCTGAAAATGCTGCACGCGAAATTTATTCATTCAATAAAAAGGCGAAAATTATCATTATTTTAAGAGAGCCTGTATCTAGAACATTTAGTCACTACCTAATGGATTTATCTGCAAACGGGCAATCAAAAAACGATATACTTTTTAATTTAAAGGAAGATTATAATAATCCCCAAAAAGGTTATTGTATTAGTAATTTGTATCTTGAATTGAGTTTATATACTGAGCAGGTAAAACGTTATTTAAAAATTTTCCCTAAAAATCAAATACTAATTCTTCGTTTTGAAGACTTATCGGAAAATCCGCAAAGATTTACAAATAATATTTTTGATTTTATAGGAATTGATCCAGATAATAATATCGACTATACGTCAAAATTTAACCAGACTACACAACCAAAAAACCAATTGATAAAAAAAATAGTAAGATTTAAAAACTACATTCCTGGTTTCATTCTAAAGTTAATAAAGAAAAATAAATCAGTATTCTATAAACCTTCAGATAAAACATTCATCAGTGATGAGGCTAAGGGATTTGTTGAAAACATTGTAAATGAAGATTGGGTAAATTGCCAACAATTACTAAAAAAAGAATTCAATGAAAATAATTAAATTATACATTAGAGGTTTTTTAAACCTTCTTTTAAAAATATTAAAACATTTTCCATCACATCATTTTAGAAATTTTATTCTGAGAACCTTTTTTCGTATGAAATTACATAAAAAAGCTGTTTTATACTCAGGATTTTTAATTAGATCACCAAAACGAATAAAAATTGGAAAAGGAACTGTTGTTGGTTATAATTGCGAATTAGATGGGAGAATGAATTTAACAATAGGTGAAAATGTCAATATTAGTTCAGATGTAAAATTTTATACTCTTCAACATGATTATAATGATGTAGCTTTTAAAGCTGTAGGTGCACCAATAGTTATTGGAGATTATGTTTGGGTTTCAGTAAGAGCAATTATACTACCTGGTGTGACAATTGGTGAAGGGGCGGTAATAGCAGCTGGTGCTGTAGTTACAAAGGATGTTGAAGCATTTGCTATTATGGGGGGAGTACCAGCAAAAAAAATAGGGATAAGGAATCGTGATTTAAACTATTGTCCAGCAAGCCATAGATTGCCTTTTGTATAGTATACCAGGAGCTATCTTTTATTGTGAATATCAATTCAAGATGCCTTCGGAAGACTTAATTCTGACATAAAAAAATTACAAGGTAATATTAATATTTAAATAAAGGTTACCCAATATAGAATACTAAATATATAATGAATAAAGACAAATTATTAACGAACATTGTTGTCGTCAATTATAATAATTGGGAAGATACGATTGTTTGCTTGAATAGTATTTTAAATACTACGAATTTAAGTTATCGAGTAATAATCGTTGATAATTTTTCTTCAGATGACTCTATTGATAGAATTGAGAACTGGGGATATAATAGGTTAAATAATTCAATAGATTTTCATGGTGATCGAAAAAAAATGGAATTCAAAACATTTGAAGCTAATAATGATGAGTTTGTTGAGGAAAAATTCACTCACATTCTTGTAAAATCTAATAGAAATGGAGGATTTGCCTATGCCAATAATCTTGGAGCTTACGTATCAAAATTATTTAACATTAATAATAGCTATTTATGGTTTTTGAATAACGATACTAAAATAAACGACCGGACGTTAGATGCTTTAATCGATTATTTTAATTCAGATAACTATGGTCTTATAGGTTCGTTAATTTTGGATTATGATAAACCACATGCAATTCAGGCTTATTGCGGTAATTTAAATAAATGGACCGCAAATACTAAAGTGATTACAAATCAATTGTCAATAAAAAAAACAGATCATATATACCCTGTTGGTGCTTCCTTATTTACAACATCCGAAATATATTCAACAGTTGGTGGTATGGATGAATCATATTTTTTGTATTATGAGGAATTAGATCTTAGCAAGAAAATTCTTTCGAATGGTTATAAATTAGGTATTAGTATCGATAGTCATGTTTATCATAAACAAGGTGCAACTACAAAATCTAAGAAAAACCAGAAGAAAACAAATCTAGCAATGGAGGGGTACAAATACAGAGGATTACTTCGTTTCTACAGAAAAAACTATCCTAAATTAACAATCATTTCAATTTTAAATTTATTCCTTAAGTCATTTAAAAGAATGATGCGCCTAGAATTCAAACATTCCTTTTATATTCTCAAACAAATTTTTACTTCAAAATAGCTTTTGTAACATTAGAACTTAATGTCATATTTATTTAAACTTTCATATTATCGATTTCTAATTTTAATCATCATTTATAATGGTATATTAGTATCTCTAATCAAATTCACAAATATTAATCTTGGAATAAGTCCTATTAATCTAGTTATGATTTTGAATATGCCTTTTCTATTTTTTGGTTTTATTACTTCAAAAGAAACACTTACTAAAAAAATTGTTATAGTTTTTATTATATTGGTTGGTATAAAAATTGGTGTAATATCTCTCATAGGGAAAGTGACTCTAACTGACTTAATAACCTATTTGTTGTATTGTTCAGGATTTATGTTATTTGAAATAGCTAGTACATTCAATCGATTAGATTCAATCAAAATTCTAAACACTGTTAGAAAATCAATTTACTTAATAGGGTTTATCTATGTTATGCAATATTTTTTTTACACAACATTGCCAGTTGCGTTTACTGACCTTCCTAATTTATTTGTCGAAATAGGTGTAGAAAAATATACAAGAGAAGTTCTAGATGTAGTTATTTATCGACCTAACGGTTTAATTGGAAATCCAATTTCTTTGGGCTTTTTTCTCAATATTATTTTATTAATTGAGCTGTACATTTATAATGTACGACCGTTAAAATTTCAACTTGTGCTAATTTTAATAATTGCTGTCATGATTATCCTATTGTTTTCAAGAGCCAATGTGATGTTAATGACTTGTATCCTGATTTCAAACTTTCTATTTTACCCCAAAAGTAGTTCCAAACGATTAACAAATATTTTAATCGGTACGCTAGTTTCGGGATTATTAATTATCAGTTTAGGTAGTAACTTTGATTTTTTAGTTTCCCGAATTATGGGTGATGACACATATGCTTTAGCGTCTAATGCAGAACATTTAAAAGACTATGAATTAGCAATAGAATATATACTTAATAACCCATTCATTGGCATAACTCCACAAGAGAGTTTAGATTATCAAATAATTACAGACGGCGCCATATTTGCGATTATACTCAACATTGGGCTCTTTATTTTCGTTAATGTTTTATTTCTATGTCAATATGTAATAAAAGCAATTTATTATCAGTTTAGAAAGGATAAAAGTTTCACACCAATTTTTGTGTTTATGATTTTACTTATCCCTTATTCCTTTATTAATTCAGCATTATTAAATAGAGGGTTATTTTTATTACTAAATATAGTGATAGGTATATTTTATAACCTTACGATTAAAGAGAAGAAAAATGACTAAAAAAGTTAACTTATTTATTGTAGGCGCTGCAAAGGCCGGTACCACTTCGTTTCATGATTATTTAGATCAGCATCCAGATGTATGTATGAGTTCAATAAAAGAGCCAAATTATTTTTCTCAAGATCAAATTTCTGATTTGTATTATAGACAGGCGAGTCTAATTAATGATGAGACATCTTATTATAACTTATTCGATAAAGGAAATTCCAAAAATACACATATTGTTTATGGAGAAAGTAGTGTTTCCTATTTATCTTATCCCGAGATTCCAAAAAAACTATACAAATACAATTCTAACGCTCGAATCTTAATATTTTTAAGAAATCCTATTGAAAGAGCTTTTTCTCACTATTTAATGGATTATACCGCAGGGTATTTTGACTTTTCATTTGAGGAAATCTTAAAATTTAAAGAGTCAAATGCTCTTGTATATAAACAAGTTATTGAACTCAGCTTTTATTATTCTCAAATAAAAGAATATTTAGAAACTTTTCCTAAAAATCAGGTTAAGTTTATTATTATGGAAGATGCAACTAAAAATTTAAATAAAACGATTCATGAAATTGAATCATTTTTAGATTTAAAAACATATAATAACTATGATTTTAAGGTGAAAAACTCATTCAAAAATCCTCCAAATAAATTTATTAATAAAATCTATCGATCCCAAGGATTCAAGAATATTGCTAAAAGAGTAATTTCTAAAAAGATAAGCGATACTATCAAAAATAGATTATTCAAAACTAAAAAGCCCAAAATTGATTTAACATCCAAAGCATATTTAAGCCAACTCTTTTTAAATGATGTTTCACAACTTTCGCAATTAATAGGTATTGACTTAAATCAATTTTGGAAAATAAATAAAATAAAATGACAAAGGAGAATAAGAATCGAGTTCTTTTTGTATCCGCTCAATTACCATCAGGAAGAGTTCCAATAGCAGGACAGAAGGTTGCTTGGCAGCATTTAAAATTATTGAAAGGTATATCTGAAATACATCTCGTTACGTTTGTTAATGAGTTGGAAATAAGCTATATGGATGTGAATGATTATGAATTCTGTTATTATTCAAAAGTTATTACTCAAACAAAAAAAAGAAGAATATTTAATCAAATAAAACGAATATTTCACCCTTTCAAAGTCACCAGTAGATTCAGTAAAAAAAATCTCAACCTGTTGATTACCATAATTGACAAGTATCAGATAAAGCATGCTCATTTTGAATTTACTTCATCTTTATTGCTGGCGTACAGATTGAAAAAAGCTCGCCCTCAGTTGAAGTTAACTTTTGTTTCGCATGATGTAACTTTTCAAGCATACTTTAGGTTAAAAAACACTTCGAATATTGTAAAAAAAATATTCTATAGTATTGAGTATTATAAAATGAAATATTTTGAAATTAAAGCTCTATCAGTAATAGATAATAATATTGTTCTTAATGAAAAAGATAAGGAAATATTATTGAATGAGAATATTTTAAATACTAAAGTGCAGTTTCCTATAGTTGAGGATTGGATTCTTTCGATTAAAAGAAATAAAATACACAAACAAACAATACTATTTTTGGGTGCACTTCATAGACATGAGAATTTGGATGCTTTAAACTGGTTTATTACCGAAATATTTCCTTTAGTACTCAAAAAATATCCTTTAACGATTTTAAATGTTGTTGGTAAAATTGATGAATCAGCTAAGATATCAGCAAATAATCCTAATATTAATTATTTAGGATATGTCAAAAATTTAGTTGATGTATTTGAGAAAACTCAAATTTCAATTGTGCCGTTACGCTTTGGTGCCGGTATAAAAATAAAAACACTTGAAACTATTTCTGCTAGAATTCCCACAATTTCAACTGAAATTGGTGCTGAAGGAATACCTAAAACAAAATACTTGAAAATAGCAGAAACAGAAACGGAGTTTAGTAAATTAATTTTTCAAGAATTTGAACTTTAAAAAATGCGTAATCTATTTTTCATTTTATCGGTATTACTTTTTTCATCTTGCTCAAATCATAGCATAGTAAAAAAAAAATGCAATAATACTGCAAATGAGTTATTATATTTTGATTTAAAAAATGATTCACAGAGCGTTGAAGAAAAAATTAACGGAGAAAATTTCTTTATAATTAGACCAGATTCACTTAAAGATGATACAGATAGGTTTAAGCTTCTTTTTTTAACACATTCAAATATATTAATTAAAAAAGGAAAATATTTTTTACAATCGAATAAAATATGTCTTGGTGAATCAATGCGAATTATTGGTGAGCCTGGTGTTAAGATTTACTGTCTGCAAACAAAAAACAGAAAATGTAACCCACCTCCAGCTGTTTTTACAACAATAGACCCACTAAATATAGAATTAAGTGGGGTTACGTTCATAGGTAATCATAATACACAGTATGGAATAAGAGTGTTGAATTCGGATTTTATGATTCAAAAAACATCTAATATTAGAATATATAATAATGATGTATTTGAATGTGGACTTATATACGTAGGTCCTGAGAAAGGTTTTACTTTTAATCGAAAACAAACGATAAAACAAAAAACTTGGCATGAAAATGGAACGATATATAAGAATTATTGGTTAACAGATATTCAAATATATAATAATACAATGAAAGGTGATATTGGCTATAGTTCTGGAAACTTCACTGATGGATTTAAGGGAGTTAGCGGTATTACAATCCAATATGCAAATAATATTAAAATTTATAATAATATTATTACGAACTACCGTTTTGGTATATGGGTATATGGTGGTAGTAGTATCTCTCGCAATAAAACACGTTTAAGTACTAATCCAATTTTAGCAAAAAACATTGAAGTGAATGATAATATAATATATGAGACTTACTCTCCAATATGGTTTAGTAAAGCTCAAGATATTTATGTTTATAATAACTCATGTGTTAATAATCAGGATGTTGCACTTGACTTTGAAGGATGTGCTAATGCTTTAGTCTTTAATAATAAAGTTAAGAATTCAAGAGGAGGGGCTTTGACTGTTTTAAACGGATGTATAAATATCGTATTTACAAAGAATAAGGTTCTGATGTTTAATTTCAATAATGAAAATAATATTATATTTATTCGTGATAATAATCGAGAAATCATTTATAATGGAAATACTTTTGTATTTAAAGATAATAGAAGGACTAATTCAAAGCCAGGGCGAATTTTTTTTAAAAGTTCAAGTTCCTCAATTTTATGTAGTTCACGAATAATATTCAAAAATAATTACTACAGTAATGTTATATTTGAAAATAGAGATTTAAGTGATTTTACAGTGACTAATACTAAAAATAACAATATTATAACTAATGAATAAGATTTATATCTCAGTGGTTTCTCATAATAATGATGACCTAATAGAAGAAAACTACACTCATTTACCAAAATCAATTGGTAATTACCAAATTGAAGTTTGTATCATTGATAATGTAGGTTCTGAAAATTTAAAATTAATTTGTAGTAAAAATAATATTAAATATTATTGTGATGGAAAGGTTAGAGGGTATGGGGGGAATAATAATTTAAATTTTCAATTATATAATCCAAAAAGCGAAGATATTTTTATTATTGCTAATCCAGATACTATTATTCAAAACTCAAACTTTCTTAATATTATTGAAGATTTTGAAATAAGTAAAGTCGACATTTTTGGAGTTAAAGTTTTTGAATCCAAAAACTTGGAAGTGTGGTCGTCCCATAATAGATCATTTCCTGCACTTTTGGATCCCTTAATTTCTCTAGTGTTTAAAAAGAAAATGTTTGCTCATGATCCTGATGTTATTGCTTATCCTGATTGGATTGGTGGTGCGTTTATGATGTTTAAAGCATCTTCCTTTAGAAAACTAGAGGGGTTTGATGAGTTTTTCTTTATGTATTATGAAGATACAGATATATGTAAAAGGGCAAAAAAAAATGGGATGAATATTAAATATAATCCAGAATTTTATATAATACATGAAGCTAAAAGGGATGGGCGAAAATTGTTTTCAAAAAATTTCTTCATGAATTTGACTAGTATGATTAAATATTTTTATAAACATCCAACATGGAGAATAATTAGTTTGTAATATGAAACCAACATTCATAATTGCTGGTGTTGCAAGGTGTGGTTCCACTTCTCTTTTTCACTATTTAAAGCAACATCCAGAAATAGGGTTATCTAAAATAAAAGAGCCAAAATATTTTAGCAGTAAAAAAATAAAATTCCCTCACAATGGGCCAGGTGATGATACTGTAGATTCTAAAATAATCAGAAATAAAAATGATTATTATGCGTTATTTTCCGAGCTATCTAAATTTGATGTTATTGGTGAGGCAAGTTCAGATTGTTTTTTTTATCATGAGGAAACAATACCTGCAATTAAAAATGAATTAGGTGATGTTAAAATAATATTATGTTTCCGTAACCCAATTGAACGTGCCTTTTCAGCCTACAATAATTTAATTAGAGATTCTAGAGAAAACTTACCTTTCAATGAGGCTTTAAAAATTGAGTCTAGTCGAATGAAAGATAATTATGACTGGATGTGGTTTTATAAAAATGGAGGGCTTTATTCTAAAGGTTTGAAAGCTTTTAATGATGCTTTTACTAATGTAAAAGTTGTTTTATTAGATGAAATGGAAAGTCAACCTAATGAAGTATTGAAAAGTGTTTTTACTTTTTTGGAAGTAGATACTAATGTCAAAATAAATGTTGAAACAAAATATAGTCATTCTGGTAAACCTAAAAGTAAAATTATTGGTACTCTAACTAGTAGAAACAATAAAGTTACAAATAAACTAAGAGAAATAATTATAAATATTGTTCCCAGAAAATTTTTGGAAAAAATAGCTTCCAGAATATTCAAAAAAGATGATTTATCTTTAGAAGTTAGAGATGATTTAGCTAAGTATTTTAAAAATGACATAGAAGAATTGGAATTTCTGTTAGACATAAAACTTAAACATTGGAAATGAATATACTAACATTTGACATAGAAGAGTGGTTTCATATCTTAGATAATGAGTCTACCAAAACCGAAAAAGAATGGAATAATTTCCCTTCTAGAATTCATCAAAATATGGATCGAATATTTAATATGTTGGAAAAATCTAATCAGAAAGCTTCTTTTTTTGTTCTAGGCTGGATTGCCGAAAAATATCCAGAAGTGGTAAGAAGTATTACTGATAAAGGGTATGAAATTGGTAGCCATACTAGCTATCATCAGCTTGTTTATGAACAAACACCTAAAACTTTTCATGTTGATATTGAACGATCGATTAAAACATTAGAAGATATATCAGGTAAAAAGGTAACTATGTTTCGAGCTCCAGGCTTTTCAATTACAGAATCAACTAAATGGGCCTTTGAAACTCTAATTGATTTAGGGATTGAAATTGATTCTTCAATATTCCCTGCAAATAGGGCTCATGGTGGTTTCAGTTCTTATGGGGAAGCTAAGCCATCTATTATCTCAATGGGAGGAGTTGAGATAAAAGAATTCCCTATAAATACGGCTAAATATATGGGGAAGGATATTGTTTTTTCAGGTGGGGGTTATTTTCGTATAGCGCCTTACAGAGTAATAAAAAAATGGACTGAGAAGTCAGACTATATTATGACGTATTTTCACCCCAGGGATTTTGACCCTAACCAACCTTTAATTAAAGATCTGCCTATTTCTAGAAGATTCAAATCTTACGTAGGGCTTAAGTCTTGTGAGTCTAAATTATTAAAGTGGATGGATCAATATGATTTTGTTGATATAAATGACGCTACACAAAGCATCAATTGGAATGAAGTAAATCGAATAATATTGTAATTCCCTTCAGTCTTAAATTAAAATACTTACTTTTGCATTTAACAAAACTCTATGTTTACAGAAAATATTATCTTTAATATTATAGGATTATTTTTAGGTAGTCTTATATCATCCATTTATCTTGTGCCTAAGGTCAAGCGTATTGTGTATTCTAAACGATTAATGGATGAACCTAATAGTAGAAGTTCACATAAAAAATCAATTCCAAGCTTGGGCGGAATAGCGTTTTATATTATATTCATCTTAGGGCTTTATTTCAACGATCAATTTGATGAATTTAATGTGTCTATGTCTATTTTACCTGGCGTTACACTTATGTTTTTTCTTGGTTTGAAGGATGATTTGGTGGCGTTAAGTTCACGTGTTAAATTTGGAGGGCAAATTTTAGCCTGTTTGTTTGTGTTGTTTCACTACAAATTTGAAATTGAGAGTTTTCATGGCTTTTTAGGGATATATACTATGCCTATTTGGATTAGTGTACCGTTGGCTTTATTGGTTATGATAACAATTATTAATGCGTATAATCTAGTGGATGGTATTGACGGTTTGGCAGCTTCAATAAGCACAGTTGCATTCACTTGTTTTGCGATTTATTTCTTCTGGGTTGGACGTTTCTTTTTAGCGTTAACTGCAATATCTATGATTGGTGCATTGGTGGGCTTTTTGTTTTTTAACCTTTCAGAACGTAAAAAAATATTTATGGGTGACACAGGTTCCTTGGTGATTGGGTTTTTATTGGCCGTGTTTAGTATAAGGCTGTTAGCTCTTGAAGAAGGGTTGGCTCTTTTGCCATTTAATGCTGAGTACATTCCATTAGTAATGGGGACATTTATTTTTTTACCTCTATTTGACGTTGTTCGAGTGTTTTCTGTTCGAATACTTCAAGGAAATAGTCCTTTTTCCCCAGATAGGAATCACATTCATCATGTAGTGATAGATAAATTAAAATGGTCGCATAGAAGAACTTCTTTTGCGATCTCTAGTTTGAGTTTTTTAATTGTTGTATGTTCTTTAGTTTTAATTATAATTGGCGTTGAGTTACTTGGTTTGGTACTGTTCTTATTGTTTGTTGTTGTTGCTTTAGCACTCATATTAAATGTATGGCGTCAATCGATTGTTGTTAAGGTCGAAGTGGAATAAATCAATAAAAAATGAGTCTATTTAATTTCGGTTACTAATGAATTGATAGGTGTAATGATTTGGTAACTCACAAAAATTAGATATAAGTAGTCATTAAATTTCGGGTTGAAATAAATTTATTAACGTGATGTTATTTTACAATTTAATTTGGGCTAAAGTTTATTAAAATAAAATAAAATAAAATAAAGTGAACGTGAATAATATTGAAGAGATTGAACAAGAAATAGATATTAGAAGTTTTATATTTAAGTACCTTGTACATTGGAAATGGTTTGTTTTAAGTGGGGGAGTATGTGTAGCACTGTCTATACTTTATTTGAGATATACGCAACCAGTTTTTGTGTCGGAGGCTACACTATTAATTAAAGATGATAAAAAATCAGGCGGTATGGAGGGTATGGCTATTTTTGATGATTTAGGGTTGTCTGGAGGATCTGCTAATCTTGAAAACGAAATTCAAATTTTGAAATCTAGAAAATTAACAGAATTAGTTGTTAAAAAATTGAAATTGAATACGAATTATATTGTTAGAGGTAAGCGAAGTGGTT
>Ga0209396_1004612_pt1 | contig 13332 bp, 9 predicted proteins | sample GOMGulsemesocosm_6_FD_184638 | JGI IMG/M metagenome (GOLD analysis project Ga0209396, IMG submission 184638) | Methane-oxidizing microbial communities from mesocosms in the Gulf of Mexico - GOM8C Gulf of Mexico (SPAdes) (version 2) | ecosystem: Environmental > Aquatic > Marine > Cold seeps...
CTACGCGGCGACAGTGGTAATCGGTTATTAGCTTAGTTGTTTTAGAAGCTAATTATAGAACCAGTGTAGATGTCAACGCGCGCTTAAACCAGCTTGTGTGTCATGTCATGTCATAGCCAGGCTTCCTCGGGGGAGGCCGCTAGGGAGTGTTGCACACACGGGTGAATCGATTACGCGCGACGCAGAGATATCTTATCGCGCCAACAAGTCTTTAATCTCCGGCACGCAAGAACCGCAATTGCTGCCGGCCTTACAGCAGCTACCCACCTGCTGGTAGGTGGTGAGTTTATGTTCGTTGATAGCATTGAGTATGGTTTTCTCGCCGACGTTAAAGCATGCACAGATAGTCGCGCCGACATCCACGGTGCCCACGGTGGGCACGCCGGCGAGCAAAGCCATTCGCTCAGCGTTTTCTAACTCAGTTTTATCAAACACACTGCTCAGCCAGCCGCGGCTCGGTAACAACGCCTCGTCGATGCTCGGTGCAATGCACACCAGCGCCTCGAGCCGGTTGTTGTGATAGCGGGCGCCGCGGTAGAGCTGTGCGTTGGCGTCTTCAAATTCCTGCCATTCGTTGTTCTTGCTGGGGGCATCAGCGGGGGCATCACGGCGTGAATCGGCGTTCAAAATAAGCTGTTGCGCCCAGGTCGACCAGTTGTCTTGTAGCTGCATGGCCGCAAGCTCGTAGCGGTAATAGCCGTCGCCGAATACGGTTATCTGGTATTCCACATTCAGTGTTGGCAGCGGCTGGCGCGATAAAATAAACCCGTGCCAGCGGGCCTTAAAGGGGCGGATACGAACCGGCGTGTGTTTGCTTTCTGGTTGCCCTGAAAGTGGGTCAACCACCGGGTTCACCAGCGCGCCCATGCGTCCGTTGGTGGCGAACTGTTCACTCCAGTGCATGGGCACGAACACATTGCCGGGTTTTTGGCTGTCGGTGATCATCACCCGGGCGTACATCTGCCCCCAGTGGCTGAGCAGGTGCGCAATTTCACCCTCACATAATTGGTATTCAGCGGCGTCAGTGGGGTGAAGCTCAACGAAAGGTTCTGGCCTGTGTTGGTTGAGGCGCGGCGCCAGTGCACTGCGTGTCATGGTGTGCCACTGGTCACGCAGGCGACCGGTGTTGAGCACCAGCGGATAGCGTTTGTCGGTGGCGTTAACCGGAGCGCGCCAACTGACGGGGATCAATTGCGCGCGCTGGTTGCTCGTGTAGAAACAGGCATCTTCAAAGAAGCGCTGTTTGCCCTCCGGGTATTGTTTATTGATGGGCCATTGGGTGGGTTTAAACTGCTGGTAGTCTTCCAGGGAAATATTCTGCAGGGCGGAAATATCGAAATCCCGTAAGCGCTGTTGCGGGTTGTTTTCAAAACCTGAGAGCGCGGCGTGTTCGCGGAAAATCTCCACTGGGTGTGAATAGTCAAAGGCCTCTTTAAAACCCAGGCGCTGGCCGACTTGAGAAATAATCCACCAGTCGGGTTTGGCTTCGCCGGCGGCGGGCAGCAACGCGCGCTGGTGTGATAAACGGCGCTCGGAGTTGGTGACCATGCCGTCTTTTTCACTCCAGCCCTGGGCTGGTAATTTAATGTTGGCGACGCTGAGGGTGTCGCTCTGCGCCACGCAATCGGACACCACCACCAGTTCGCAGGCCGCCAGGGCCGCTTTGACCTTGTCGGCATTGGGCATGCTCACCACCGGATTGGTGGCCATGATCCAAATCGCCTTGATGCGGCCGTCGGCGACGGCATCAAATAATTCCACTGCGGGCAACCCCGCTTGTGTGGCGACGTTATCGCTCTTCCAAAAGCGCGCCACGCGATCTATATCGCCGGGTACATGGAATTCCATATGCCCGGCCAACTGGTTGGCGAGCCCGCCGACCTCACGGCCGCCCATGGCGTTGGGCTGGCCCGTGAGAGACAGTGGGCCGCTGCCCGGCTTGCCGATGCGGCCGGTGGCCAGATGCATGTTGAGAATGGCGTTGACCTTGTCGGCGCCACTGGAGGATTGTTTGACGCCTTGGCTGTAAATCGTTAGCTGTTTGTCGCAATCGCGCAGCCAGCCATAAAAGGTGCGCAGGTCATCACTGTCCAGTTGGCAGAGCTCGGCGACCTGATTTATGTCACCGGCATCAAGCTGGGCCGCCTCGAGCGCGTCAGCAAAGCCGTCGGTGTGTTGTTCGATAAAGGTGCGATCGATGGCACCGGCTGGGCCGAGAAAACTCAAGGCGCCATTGAATAATTTAACGTCGCTGCCGCTGGCCAGCGGCAGGTGCAGATCGGCGATGTCGCAGCTGGCGGTGCGACGCGGGTCGATCACCACGATTTTCATCGCCGGATTGATCTCTTTGGCGGCGCGTAAACGTTGGAATAAAATCGGGTGGCACCAGGCCATGTTGGAGCCGGTGATGACCACCAGTTCGGCCAGCTCTAGATCGTCGTAACAACTGGCCACCGTATCCGTGCCAAACGCGCGCTTGTGCGCCGATACCGCCGAGGACATGCACAGGCGACTATTGGTGTCGATGTTGGCGGCGCCGATAAAACCTTTCATGAGTTTGTTGGCGACGTAGTAATCTTCGGTCAGCAATTGGCCGCTGCCATAAAAAGCCACGGCTTGCGGGCCGTGTGCATCAATGACTTTTTGAAAGCGCTGGGCCACGCTGTCCAGAGCGCTGTCCCAACTGACGACCTGGTCATCGACCATGGGATGCAGCAGGCGACTGTCGAGGCCTATGGTCTCACCTAATGAGGAGCCTTTGGAGCAGAGGCGGCCGAAGTTGGCTGGGTGATTTTTATCGCCCTGCACGCTGACTTCGCGGCTGGTCGAGTTGACCTCCGCGGTGATGCCGCAGCCGACGCCGCAATAGGCGCAGGTGGTGTTGATGGTCTGTGTGTCGGTAGCGATGACGTCGCTCATGGCGTTACTTCTATGTGGGAAGCGCGTTAAGCGGCTTCGGCTAGGTTCGTCGCTGCAGGCTTTTTATTGACACCCGCTAATGGCTCTTGATTCAGTTCAGCTAAAGGCTCTTGATTCAGTCCAGCTAAAGGCTCTTTGTTAACACCGGCTAAGGGCTCTGCATAAGCCTGGCCGAAAATAAGCAGGCTGCGCATGGGGGTGATGTCGATGGCCTGTTCGATCAGCTCTTGATACCAGGCGCCTTCGCTGGTCTCACCAAAGAGCACGGCGCCGATGACGCGGTTGTTCTTCAGCACCAGTTTTTTATACACGCCCTGCTTGAGGTCGCGAAACAGTAAAAAGTCGCATTCCGCATCGCCTAGGAAGTTACCCACAGAGAATAGCTTAATGCCCGTTACCTTCAGTTTAGTGGCGGTTGGCTGGGTTTTGTAACCTGGCACCCCTAAACCGCAGATTTGTTTGGCACAGACTTTGGCTTGATCAAACAGTGGTGCGACCAGGCCAAAGGTGTCGCCCCGGTGCTGAACGCATTCACCCACGGCATAAACGCTTGGGTCATAGCTTTGCAGGGTATCGCTAACGACTATGCCGCGCTCGCAGTAGAGGCCACTGCGTTCGGCCAGTGCGATGTTGGGGCGCACGCCAATGGCCATCACAAACAGGTCACAGGGCAGTTCGCTGCCGTCCGCAAAGCGCACGGCTTTAATATGACCGGCGTCATTGCCTATAAGGGTTTCGGTTTTTGCGGGCATTTTAAAATGCACGCCGCGGCTTTCCAGTTCGGCCTGCAGCAGTTTGCCCGCCTCGACATCCAGCTGACGGTTGAGCAGCACTTCATTGCTGTGGATAACCGTGACCTGCATGCCGCGCTCGGTCAGACCGTTGGCTGCCTCAAGCCCGAGCAGCCCGCCGCCGAGCACGATGGCGTGCCGGTGGGTGTCGCTGTAACCGAGCATGCGCTCGACGTCATGAATGTCGCGAAAGGCCAGTACACCGTCGAGGTCATGGCCGGGCACAGGCAGTATAAAAGGGTTAGAGCCGGTGGCGATCAGCAGGCGGTCATAGTCGGCGCTGGTGCCGTCAGCCGCGAGTACGCGACGCTGGGCGCGGTTGATTTCCACTACCGCTTTATCCGTGCCGGCGTGTAGGGTGATGCGGTTGTCTGTGTACCACTGACGATCATTGATCATGATCTCATCGATGGTCTTCTCGCCACAGAGCACCGGCGACAGCATGATGCGGTTGTAATTGCCATGGGGCTCAGCGCCGAATACGGTGATGTCGAAGTGCTCGGGGTCGGTGGCGAGGATTTCCTCGACGACCTTCATGCCCGCCATACCATTACCTATGACTACCAGACGCTGTTTCATAACCATTTACCGCTTTACATCAATGGGGCCGGCGAACTAACCGGTGCTTTGGGGGAGTCATTGCAAGCGCTGTACCAAGGTGAACAAGAACGGCATCCGTGGCGAGCTGGAGGGTCATAAATTGCGTCAGTGCGGCATTTTAGTCGATGACGGGCCGTTTCAACCGTGTTTAGAATGGCCAGTGGAGACGTTGATAGCGATAAAAAAGGGCGGGCGCACCATATTGGTGCCTAGGCTAGGGTTTTGGTACGAGAATATCGACAATGCCCTGGGTCAGGGTGTGCAGGAACAGTTCGCGGTTGACGAGTTTTTGCTGGGGCAGGTAGTTGGCCAGCCCATGGATCAATAAACAACCGACCAAAATGCCACGCGCTTGCAGGGCTTCAGGGTTGTCGTGATCGAGGAAAGGTGCCGCCATATTGTGAATACGTTGCACCTTGTTCAGGTCTTCGCGCTCTTGGCGGAAGTTACGGTAACGCTCTGAATTCATCAGTTCACTGTGGATTTTTAAGAACTCGCGCCCACCGTCCTGGTTGTCGAGCTGAGCGGCCATCGGCTGTACCAGTGTGCCAATCAGATCGTAAAGGCTGTAGTCGCCACCTGTCTCAAGCTCATCGAGCATGCTGGTACGCTTTTCAGCAATGCCCAGCGCGTGCTTGTCGAGCACGGCGTGCAGCATGCCGTCCTTGTTCTTGAAGTGGTACTGCAGGGCGCTGCGGTTCTTTTGCTCGGCAGCCTTGGTGATGTCCAGCAGGCTCGTGGCTTCAACGCCCTTGTCTGCGAACAACTTTTCCGCGGTATCGATAATGCGTTTACGGGTGGCGAGAGTATCTTTGCGCACGGTCTTGGGACTCTATGGTAGAAACAGTGGCGCCATTATTCCACGGGCTTGATCTGCTCGCCAGCGCTGCTTTATAGAGGGTGTGTTTTTTGGCCCGTTAATATTGGTAGCAGCACGGAGCTGGTGAACGAGGCAAATGCTATGTTGCGGCTTGCTGACCAGCCATAGGCGCTTTTTCGGTTGAATTAATGAAACGCTCGGAATACCCTCGTTGCAATGAATACACCTTTAATATTCGCTTGTAGGTTCTGATGAATCAGCCCACGTCGCTACCCGTTTGGGTTGAAGCTACTCGATCGCTTCTCGATGAGTACGGCTTTGATGCGGATGAGGTATTTTCAGAGTTGGGCATGATCGAAAGTGAAATACACAGCGATAAAGGCGACCGCTACAGCGTTGAGGCCATCGCTAAGATTTGGCGCAGGGTGGCCGAGCTGACGGGCAATGCCTGTATCGGTATTGTTGCTGCGGAGCGTCATTTTCAGCCGGCGCACTGGCAAGCACTCGGTTTTTCACTGCTCTGCAGCAGTAGCTTATACGAAGCGTTTCAGCGACTGGTCCGTTACAGTGCGGTATTGTCAGATGCCGCTTTTTTCATGGTTAATGAGTCGGATAGCTGTATTGAACTAGTCATTGAGCTGCAAGGCGCCCCAGAATTTATAGGTGATGAAGCGTCCGATTTTGGTTTTGCTGCGCTCATGAAACTTTTCCGCATGGTGTACCCGCAGAAGCTGGAATTACAGTCGCTTGAACTAATACGCCAGTCCCCAAATGAGCAAGCTTATATCGACTTTTTTGGTTGCGACGTTATTTTCGCCTCCAAGCGCGTGTGTTTTTCGTTCAGTCCCGAAGTCGCCCATAAACAGTTGCCTATGGGTAATGAGGAGTTGGCGGCGTATCAAGATCGCCTCTCGGAAGATTATAAACGACGTTTTGGTAACAACAGTTTGGCCATCAAGGTCAAAGACGAAATGTTACGTCAATTACCCGGTGGTGAGCCGACACCAAAAGGCATTGCTGAATCATTGCATGTGAGTGTGCGCAACTTGCAGCGTAAGTTGAGCAACGAGGGCACGTCCTTCTCGCTACTGCTCAGCGAGATTCGTCAACAGTTGTCGAAAGAATACTTGGCTCAGCAGTATCGATCCTGCAATGAGGTCGCTTACATGTTGGGCTTCTCTGATCACAGCAACTTTACCCGTGCATTTCGTCGTTGGTTTAATCAAACCCCCACGCAATACCGAGAAGGTTTGACGGAAAAGTAACCGCCTTTCATTCTTCTCAATCTCTTGGTTCTACTCACCCAGCACCCGTGCCCCTGTGCGTTGTGGTTTTCAGGGAGCAGCGGTGGGTCGCCAGAGATAAATCACTTTTAGCATCAAAACATACAATTACTGCAAGATTTTCGCGCGGAGAGTATGGTTCAAAGGCCAATCATCAACCGCGGAGTTTGCTATGCCTGATGCGAAGCAAAACCTCGCTATCCGCTGTTTATTAACGGCGAGAGCTGTGACTCCCTAAATGGTGGTGATACGCCGGTTATAATCTCTGCCTATGGTTAGCCAGTGATTCTAGTGGCTAGGGTCAGCAGTGAGGATGCTGATTTTACGGTGCGCAGTGCGCAGGCCGATTTTGACGATGACTGCTGGGTTGTGAAAGCTTTCCGGCTTTTGGTTGAATTAATAAGGCGGGAAGAATACCCTCGTTGCTATGAATCTACTCTTAATATTCGGTTGTTGGCCTCGATGACTCAACCAACGTCGCTACCTGTTTGGATCGAAGTTGCTCGCTCGCTTCTCGATGAGTACGGTTTTGATGCTGGGAAGGTATTCTCAGAGCTCGGTATTGTCGAAAGTGAAATACACAGTGGTGAGGATGATCGCTACAGTGTTGAAGCGATTGCCAAGCTTTGGCGCAAGGTGGCGGAGCTGACGGGTAATCCCAGCATTGGCATTGAAGCCGCCGAGAGTTACTTTCAGCCAGCCCACTGGCAGGCGTTGGGACTGTCTCTGCTGTGCAGTAGCAGTCTATTTGAGGCTTTTCAGCGCTTGGTGCGCTACAGCGCTATATTGTCCGATGTGGCGATCTTATCGGTTAACGAATCCGACGAGCGTGTTGAGGTGGTGGTGAGCTTGCTGGAGGCACCGGAGTTTGTCGGCGATGAGGCTTTTGATTTTGGTCTCGCGGCTTCGATGAAACTCTTCCGCATGGTGTACCCGCAGATATTGGGCTTACAATTGGTGGAGCTCACGCGTCAACCTGTCAATGAGCAGGCCTATATTGACGCCTTCGGTTGCGATGTTGTCTTTGCCGCCGAGCGTGTATGTTTCTCAATCAGCTCAGAAGTCGCCCACAAGCAGCTACCGATGAGCAATGAGGCGCTGGCGGCGTATCAAGACCGCCTCTCGGAAGACTATAAACAGCGTTTTGGTAACAACAGTTTTGCCGCCAAGGTAAAAGATGAAATGTTGCGTCAGTTACCCGGTGGTGAGCCAACCCCGAAGGGCATTGCTGAATCTTTGTGTGTGAGTGTGCGTAACTTACAGCGTAAATTGAAGAGCGAGGGCACTTCTTTCTCGATACAGCTCAGCGAGATTCGTCAACAGTTTGCGAAAGAATACCTGGCCCAGCAGCATCGATCCTGCACTGAGGTCGCTTACATGTTGGGCTTCTCTGACTCGAGCAACTTTAACCGCGCATTCCGCCGTTGGTTTGATCAAACCCCAACTCAATACCGCGAGAGCTTGGCGGAAAAGTAGCCGCGTTTCCCTGCTCGCCTCAATCTCTTTTATTTTCTCATATAGCGCACCTATTGCTGCGTGTTCTGGTGATCTGGGACCAACGGTTGGCCGCCAGAGATAAATCACTTTTAGCCTCAAGACATACAATCAAGGCACGATTTTCGCGCTGAGGGCTTGGCACTAAGGGCACTCATCAATCACGGAGTTTGCTATGTCTGATGTTGAAGTAATACCTCGCTATCCACTGTTTATTAACGGGGAAACATGTGAGCCTTTAAGTGGCGAGTACGCGCCGGTTATCAACCCAGCTAATGGTCAGCTAGTGGCCCATGTTGCTATGGGCAGCAGTGATGATGTTGATTTCGCGGTAGCCAGTGCACAAGCCGCTTTTGATGACCCTGCTTGGCGAAAAATGGCGCCGGAAGAGCGCTCTAAGTTGCTCTATAAATTGGCCAATCTGATTTTGGCCAACGCTCAAGAATTGGCCATGCTGGAAATCAGCAGTTCAGGCGGCACCATCAGTCGCATCATGGGCTTGGATATTCCCGCCATTGCCGATCTGTTTATGGTGTTGGCAGAAGAGGTTAAAACCTATGCGTTTGTTGAAAACCTGCCAGCGCGTCCACTGCCAGAACCCTGTCATACCCAAGTTTGGAAAGAGCCGGTGGGCGTCTGTGGTCTGATTACCGCTTGGAATTTTCCGTTGTTGTTGTTCGCCATGAAGGTGGCTCCGGCACTGGCTATGGGCAATACCGTGGTAGTGAAACCGGCGGAAACAACGCCGACCTCAACGCTGCGTTTGGCTGAGATCTTTGCCGCTGCTCTGCCAAAAGGTGTGTTGAATGTTGTGGTGGGTGAAGGTCCCGTTGTCGGTGAGGCCATGAGTTTACACCCACACATCGACAAGATTTCATTTACCGGTTCGTCCAACATCGGACGTAAAGTGCAGGAAAATGCCGCGCTAACCATGAAACGCGTGTCCCTCGAATTGGGTGGTAAGGGACCAGCCATTGTGATGCCTGACGCCGATATTGATCTGCTTGCCTATGGTGCGCTGTTTGGGGTGTTTCTCAACGCCGGTCAGGCCTGCGAATCCGGCACACGGCTGCTGGTGCCCGACAGTATTTACGATGCGGTACTTGATAAGTTGGTCGAAGTAGCTGGCAATGTGGTGGTAGGTGACCCAATGCGGGAGGGCACCAGTTATGGTCCTATGGCAAGTGAAACGCACTTCAAGAGCGTGCTGGACTATATTGCCTCGGCTGAAGCGGAAGGTGCGCGTGTTGCCTGCGGGGGTAGACAAGCGAAGGTCGATGGCTTTGCTGGCGGCTTCTTTATTGAGCCCACTATTCTTGCCGACGTGACTAATACCATGACGGTCGCCTGCGAAGAGATCTTTGGTCCGGTCTTGTCGGTCATTCGCTACACCGACCTCGATGATGCCATCAGACAAGCCAACGACAACGCCTATGGTTTGTCGGCGGGTATTTGGACGGATGATCTTGTACAAGCTCAGCACATTGCCCATCGATTAAAAGCGGGCTCCGTGTGGATCAACGATTGGCACATGATGCGCACCGATGCGCCCTTTGGTGGTTGTAAGCAGAGCGGCTACGGGCGTGAGTTTGGTCGCTATAGCTTTGAAGCTTATGTGGAAACCAAGACGGTCTCTACCGCCTTCCAGCGGGATCCTTCGAAGAAGGCCCTCTTCCGTATGGTCCACTCTAAGTTCGTATAAGCACCCTAATTTTCGAGGCAGATTATTATGTCCAATAGCGGATATTTAGAATTTAAAATGCGCACCGTGATTCACTGTGGCGCTGATAGCATCATTCGTATTCCAGGTTTATTTGATGGCTTGGGTGCCAAGCGTGTCGTGCTATTAAGTGACGCAGGTTTGAAATCTGTGGGTTTGGTTGAACGTATGGAGTCGGTGTTTGCGCATCAAGCTCATTCAGGTAACGGCGCTCGCCTGGTGGGTAGTTTCAGTGAAATAGCCGCCGACGCGTCCTGCAGTTCAGTCAACGCGGCTCTGGCTTTTGCTCGAGAAGTCTCGGCCGATGGGATATTGGCATTTGGCGGCGGCAGCGTTTTGGATGCGGCCAAGGGTGTGAAATACGCCTTGCACCACAACCTTAATGACATTGCCGATGCGGTGCAGGCCGGCATTGTGTTGGAGACCTGGCCGAAAGCACAGCCCATGAAAATACACCATATTGCTGTGCCAACCACCTCCGGCACAGGCGCTGAAATTTCAGACGGAGCGGTGTTGTATAATGAAGACATCGGGCTGAAGTCCAACCTGCTAGCGCCATTCTCTGAGGCGGATATCGCGGTGCTGGACCCCAAGATTACCGTAGGCCTGCCGCCTTCATTGACGGCTTCTACCGGTATGGATGCACTGACCCATGCACTTGAAGCCATTGCTTCGCCTATTAGCAATCACTTGGCCGATGCCCACGCCTTTCATGCCAGCAAGCTGATCTTCAAGAATCTGCCGCTGACGGTTGAAGACGGTAGGGACATTAATGCTCGCTCCGCCATGATGCAGGCCAGTACTATGGCCATCAGTGGTTTTATGAGCGCACTCAACGCCATTCCAGTACACAACTGTGCACACGCGTTTGGTGCCATGTTTCATGTGCCGCACGGTGATGCGAATGCGGTGTTGCTGCCAATTGTGATGGAAGAATTGTCCGACTTCTACCGCCCGCACGCTGAGCGCCTAGCGGAAGCGATCTTGCTCGATGCTAAGGGCCGCAGTGGTCAAGAGTTGTTGGACGCGGTGATCGCCGAGCTGCGCGATTTTCAGCGCCGCATAGGCTGTGAAACCAATTTTTCAAAATGGAACATTCCTGCTGACAAGTATGAGATGGTGATGATCGCGATTGCTTCAGACCCGGCTGCGCTCTTCTACCCTATTCCTCCTGAGAGTATCCAGCGTATTGTCTGCATGGCGGTTGGTTAAGTCTTGTGGCGTCGCCTTCGGCTACTATTGTAAGGTGTAGTCGAAGGCAGAGGGGGAACCTCGTGAAAACTGAGTCTTATTGTGGTGAAGCTGATGAATAGGGTAGATCGATGAATAATAAAGTGATCCGGTTACTTTGTACTGCGGGGCTGTTTTTTAGTGCTGGCGCTCTGGCGGCAGACAAACCAAATATTTTGGCTATCTGGGGTGACGACATTGGACCTTATAATGTAAGTGCCTATAACCGTGGAGCTATGGGCTACCGTACGCCCAATATCGATCGAATTGCCAATGCCGGTATTTTATTTACCGACTCATACGGTGATCAAAGCTGTACCGCTGGCCGATCAAGTTTTATAACGGGCCAGCACCCCATTCGCACGGGGTTAACGAAGGTGGGTTTACCTGGAGCCAAAGAAGGCATTAACAAGAAAGACCCGACCATAGCCACTCTGCTCAAACCACTGGGTTACATGACAGGCCAGTTTGGTAAAAACCATCTTGGTGATCAGGATCAACACTTGCCGACGAACCATGGTTTTGATGAGTTTTTTGGCAACCTCTATCACCTGAACGCAGAAGATGAGCCCGAACACCCGAACTACCCTAAGAGTGCGGCCTTTAAAAAGCGCTTCGGTCCACGTGGTGTTATCCACTCTTACGCGGACGGTCGAGTGGAAGACACTGGGGCGCTCTCTAAAAAACGTATGGAAACGGTCGATGAGGAGTTCCTTGGGGCGGCCTTAACGTTTATGGATAAAGCCCACGCGGCTAAAAAACCTTTTTTTGTTTGGTTTAACTCAACGCGTATGCACGTATGGACACGTTTGAAACCAGAGTCGGAAGGTGTTACTGGGCAGGGGCTCTACGCCGACGGCATGGTTGAGCACGATGGCCACGTGGGTCAGTTGCTGGATAAACTCGATGACCTGGGCATCGCCGATAATACGATCGTCATGTACACCACTGATAATGGTGCTGAGCTGATGCTCTGGCCGGATGGCGGTTATACACCCTATCGCGGGGAGAAAAACTCAAACTGGGAGGGTGGCTATCGAGTGCCCATGATGGTGAAGTGGCCAGCTAAAATTAAACCCAATCAAGTGTCGAATGAAATTATTTCACTGCAGGACTGGTTGCCAACATTAATGGCTGCGGCGGGTGATGAGGATGTGAAAGGAAAACTTAAAAAAGGCGCAAATATTGGTGGTACAGAGTACAAGGTGCACCTTGATGGCTATAATTTTTTGCCACACTTTCTCGATGGCACGAAACCTGGCCCGCGCAATGAGTTTATCTATGCGTCCGATACCGGCGATATAGTGGCCGTTCGTGATGGCGATTACAAAATTGTCTTTAAAGAGCAGCGGGCTATAGGCTTGGCGACCTGGCAAGACCCATACACTGTATTGCGTGCCCCGAAGATATTTAACCTGCGCATGGACCCTTTTGAACGCATGGATCGTGAAGCTGGAGGGTATGAACGCTGGTATGCGGAACACATGTTTTTGATGGCACCCGCGATGATGAAGGTGGGGCAGTTTAAGCAGACGTTTAAGGCGTTTCCTCAACGCCAAAAACCGGGCAGCTTTGTGCCCTAAGCTCGATGGTATTGTTCGTACCAGTCTTGATGGCTGCCCTTAATCGGGTGGCCATTTTTATTCGTGGTTTGTTTACCTCGGTAAAGGGGCTCCCGGTAGCCGTTACGAATTCTCGAGGCCAGAGTCTGAGGTGTTCAAGCGCGATGGCGCCACTAGGCCTCAGTGGTTCTGGCGTGCCTTTTAAGTGCGTCTGTCTGCATGACGATGGCAAGCGTGACGTATTTTTGAGATAGTGCATCTTTCGCCGTAAGAAAGAGATGTTATGAGTCGTCAGCGTTGGGGTGACAATTCGCGTGTCAGCGATCAGGCTTCTGGCCGCCATTTGATATTGTTGGCGGCTAAGCACTGCTTTGCCGAAGCCAGTATTGAATCGACCAGTATTGATCAGGTTGCGCAACAGGCGGGCGTGTCGCGCCGCACGGTGTATCGCTATTTTGCCAATAAACCCGCGTTGGTGCTGGCGGTGGTGGAAGACCAGGCTGAGGTGTTCTTCACCGACATGCACGCCTCAGTGAATAATCTGGGCGATATGGATTTCCCCGCGCGGTTAAAACACTGTGTGCTCTACTCGATTGACCACGGGCCCCAGGTGAATGATTTTCAGCTGGTATTGGGTAAGAAAAACGCCGCTTCCACGGTGGCGTTTTATTTGTCATCGGAGCGTTTAAAGCAGCACTGGCATGAGCTGCTAGAGCGACCATTTTTAGACGCCCAGCAGGCAGAGCAGCTGGACGCAGGCCTCAACTTTGAAGACCTTGTCATTTGGATGGGACGCATTACCTTGTCCTTCATTCAATTCCCCGAAGATATCGTGGTGGTCGAGCGCCTGCTGGATCAATATCTATTGCGCGGTTTGACGGTCTAACCGACGGCTAAGGATTGAATGGCCTCG
>Ga0209396_1004616_pt1 | contig 13323 bp, 9 predicted proteins | sample GOMGulsemesocosm_6_FD_184638 | JGI IMG/M metagenome (GOLD analysis project Ga0209396, IMG submission 184638) | Methane-oxidizing microbial communities from mesocosms in the Gulf of Mexico - GOM8C Gulf of Mexico (SPAdes) (version 2) | ecosystem: Environmental > Aquatic > Marine > Cold seeps...
ACGGCAAAATCATCGGTTTAATTTCGGTCGGCTATCTTGAAAGTGATATCAACCTGATTGTTGATAAATACGAATATACATTTTTTTATGTATTTGGTTTTGTGATTTTTTCTGGCGCCTGGTTAACCCTGTATATTGCCAAACGTTATCGTGATGAGATTTTTGGCTTAGAGCCCGAGGAAATAGCCCGCACTTACACCGAACGCCAAGCAGTATTAGAGTCTATTCCCGAAGGCATTATCGTGACCGATGAAAATGATCGAGTCACCAGCATTAATCCCAGCGGACTGAAGATGTTTGGCAATATAGATGCCGAGCATATTGTCGGCTCAGCTTTGGCGCATTTATTACCCGATTATCAATCATTATTTAGTAGCGATTCACTGCAATCGTGGCGTGATATAGAGGTTGAAGTTAATCACCAAACCATGCTGATGGCCAAAACACCCTTAATCATCGGCGGTATTCATAAAGGCGTCGTCATTATTTTCAGGCTTAAGGACGACATTGAAGTATTAAGTCAGAAATTGTCACAGGTGCAACAGTTTTCAACCATGTTACGGGTGCAAACTCATGAATATTCGAATAAACTCAATACCATCGGCGGCTTAATTCAAATTGGTTCGGTCGATGAAGCACTTGAGCTTATTACCAGCGAAAGTTCGGGTTACCAGCAACTGATTGCTTTTTTAATTCGCACCGTGCCCGACCCGATTATCGCCGGGTTAATTTTAGGTAAATATGATGTCGCCAAAGAGCGCAATATACAATTTATCATCGATACTGATAGTGGTTTAACCGAAGTGCCCAAGCGGATCCCCAGAGAAAAGCTCGTTACTATTTTGGGCAATCTACTTGAAAATGCCTTCGACGCCAGCATTGCCAATACCAAACAAGAGTCTAAGGTGCTGCTGTCGATGACCGATATTGGTCCTGATTTGATTTTTGAAATTGAAGACTCAGGTAATGGTATTAACGATCAGCAAATACAAAACATATTTGCATTTGGCCAAACAACAAAAACTGACCCGGGACACGGCATTGGCATGTACTTGGTCAAAAACTGTCTCAAACAAATCGGCGGTTCGTTGTCGATAACCAAAGCGAAAACTGGTGGTATGATAATGACCGTGTATATCCCGAAAATGAATTCGAAACACTTATCTGGCGAAGACACCCAATGAATGAACGCAGTGTATTAATAGTTGAAGATGATAGCCGCATAGCGAACATTTTAGCGAAAACTATCGGTAAAATTGATAATTTTGAAGTAGTTGGCATTGCAGCATCTGCTAGTCAGGCAATAGATTTGTTAGATTGCTTTTCCCCCGAATTAGTCTTTTTAGACATTAGTTTAACCGACAGCAGTGGCCTTGATGTTATAAAGCACATTCGCCAAGCGAGCCATGGTGTCAATATCAGTATTGTGATGTTAACGGCAGCCAAAGATGTTGAGATAATTCAAAAAGCCATTTCTTATGGGGTATTTGATTACATTTTAAAACCAATCGCCTTTAGCCGACTTGACCAAACGCTGCAACGCTATCTCGAGTATTGTAACCGACTCGACAGCAATGATGCCTTTGAACAAGAAGATCTCGATTTATTATTTCATAGCTCAGACAATGCGCCAATGAAACCGGTTAAGCCGCCAAGTGCGCCGAAAGGCATCGACACGATTACGTTGGACAAAGTACGCCAGGTCTTTAAACACAACGCCAATACACCTTACACTGCTGAAGCAATGTCAGAGTGTATCGGGACCAGCAGAACCACAGCCAGACGTTATTTAGAGTTCTTGCTTTCCAATAACGAAGTGGTGGCTGACATTGAATACGGCACAGTTGGCCGACCCGAGCGCCATTACGTTTTAAGTTAAGATTGCTAGCGCCATTGCACATCAAGGGTAAATAGATAACCAGCGCCATAAACAGTTTTGATAATTCGGGCGTTGGTATCATCTTGTTCGAGCTTTTTTCTTAGCCGCGACATCCGCACATCAATGCTGCGGTCGAACGAGCTCACATCGTCACTGAGTAAACGTTCTCGCGACAATATTTGCTGAGGTGCATTTAGAAAAATCATTAACATTTGCGCCTCTGCGGCGCTTAACATCTGTGAATGGCCGCTAAGTTCGCTCAAGGTCAGCGTTGAGGCTTCAAAGGTCCAACGGCCAAAGTGTGCAATTTTGTCAGTGGTTAGCTGATCTGCCTGACTGACTTCTAGCCGCCGAATAATACTTTTAACCCGCGCCACTAATTCGCGTGGGTCAAAGGGCTTACCAAGATAATCATCGGCACCAAGCTCTAAGCCCAATACCTTATCGGGCAGGCTGTTGCGCCCTGACAAGATGATTACTCCTATTTTTTTATCTTCAAACAGCTCTTTGACGAGCGTTAGGCCGTCCATATCAGGTAAGCCTAAATCGATAATGCACAATGAAGGACAAGCATTGTTGATTGCACTTAAGGCCTCGGTGCCAGTATTGAATGATCGAGTATCAAAATTGTAACGTTCGAGTTCTTCACAAACTAGGTTGCAAATGTCGCTTTCGTCGTCAATAACGTAAATTAATGGTCTAGTTTTCACTGCAAGTATCGCCTGTTATACAAATTGCATTAATTTAGTCATCTGTTTTTAACGCGAACAACCGGGTTAGCGCGTCGAAAATGACCCTTTGTTAATGCACTTGTTATTATTATTATTGTTTTTCTAATGCGGCCCTTAACTCTTCCCCGCTAAAAGGCTTACGTAAGATGCTTATTGTTGGATCTTGTTGGTTAGCTTTTTCATCATAAGCATAGCCACTCATTAACACAACCCTAGTGTTTACAGAGCCTTGCTTGATTAAGTTTGCTAGTTCAAAGCCATTCTTGGCGCCTGGCATGCTGATGTCTGACACCATTGCATCAATACCACTGACACTGGCAATCAATTGCTCGGCCTCATCACTGTCTTGTGCCTCGATGACATTAAAACCAAAAGACAGTAACTGTTGTCGCACAACGGCTCTAACATCGCTATTGTCTTCAACTAATAAAATTAATTGATCGCGAAAGTCAGCCTTAATTTGTGGTTGCTGGTTGTTTGAACTGTCGGCTAATAACTTGGGGCTTGCAAGCAAGGGCAATAAAAATGACACAATAGCGCCGCCCTCAGCTCGGTTACCCAGTTTAATATAACCTTGAGATTGTTTAATAAAACCAAACACCATGCTCAAACCAAGACCTGAACCCTGCCCCACAGGTTTGCTGGTAAAAAAGGGCTCAAATGCGGTGATAATAGCCTCAGGTGAAAAACCACGGCCGTTATCTAAAATATTAAATTGGACATAACTGCCGCCAATTACGTGTTGATCCCACGTTTGAAGATCGTCATCGCTTTGGTTTATGAGCTGTTTTTGACTGATCTGTATTGTGATTTCACCCGTATTGCCCATCGCATCTTTAGCATTTAACACTAAGTTAATTAAACAGTTTTGTAATTGACTGTCATCAATATACAGCGCCAAATTAGTTTGACCAAACTCCGTATTAAGCCTGATAGTGCTCGGCAATGAACTTGCCAATAATTCAGCAGTTTCGGCCACCAGCTTGTTCACTTCAATCGATTTAGGACTAAGAGACTGTCGGCGCGAGAATGCCAATAAACGGTTAGTTATATCACTGCCGCGCCGCGCTGCCTTAATCGCAGGTTTAAGGTGCTTATTGAGCGCTAGATCAACGTCGTAACGTTGTTGTGCCAGCAATAGATTGCCAATGATAATGGTTAATATATTATTGAAATCATGCGCCAAACCACCCGCTAATTGGCCAACCGCATTGATCCGTTGTGCTTGATGCAGCTGTTGTTGCGCTTGCAAGCTTTGGTCCATTACCTGATGCAGCTGACTGTTAGTTTTGGCCAATGCTTGAGTCCTAATGGCGACTTTAGAGTCAAGATCGCTGATATTGGTCCGCAACTGCCCCACCATATCGTCAAAAGCCATTGCTAATACGCCAAGTTCATCGGTTCTGGTTATGCCACTCGTCAGCGTTAAGTCGCCCTGACTGACTTGCTTTGCCACCGCGGCTAGCCGACTAATTGGCCGGGTGATCCATTTAGAAAAAACAAAGGCGAGTACAATCGCAAAAACTAAGGCACTTAAACCGATGATTAAAATTCGTCGGCTTAACACTTCACCACTACGTTGTAGTTCATCGACGTACACGGAAGAGCAAATATACCAACCCAGCCCCGCTAAATAGCGCACCAACGACAGTTTATTATGGCTGTAGTTGTTCGGATCGGTTGGTCGATCCCACTGGTAAATCAGTTCGTTTTCCGTGTCGGCGACATCCATTAATTCTTGCAGTATCGACTGATTAGTTAGCGGATCTTTAAGTGCTAACGCATTGGTGTCGTTAATGTTGGCATTGGGGTGGATCAACATATTGCCTTGTTGATCAAATATAAATAAATAGCCCGTTTTGGCAATCACTATTTGTTCGATGCTCTGGCGTAATTCATTAATAGCCTGAGCCCGGCGCAAGCTAACTTCTTGTTCAATATCGTCAATATAAATGCCGGTGCCGACAAAAATATTCCATTGGGGTAAATAGCGCATATAAGACAGCTTTTCACCCTCGCCCTGCTCACCTAAGCGTTGCCACGGATAACGATAAAAGCCGTCTCCCTCGGTGAGTACTTGCTTAATCACGGTTGGGATCACGAGTTCGCCCTGACTATCGGTTAAATTTGACGCGTCAAGCTGATGAAATTTTGGATCGGGGTGAGATAAGATAATCGCTTGAGCGTTAGCAACCCAACTGTAATTCTCTTTACCGTACTTAAAGTTTCGCAGTCCTTGATAGGCTTTCTCTAGCGCTGCTTGCTCGGTTAAATTATCTTGGCGGCCTTGGGCAACTGTATTGTTAATGTAGGCAACTGTTAATTCAAGTGCCGTTACCAAGTTTCGTTGATGCCCCGCCAGCGCCTCTTGTCGATAAGCTGTTAGGTTAAGATCCATTTGATTGGCCAAATCATACACATTATTTAACGCGAGCCGACTGGCGTTTAATTCACTGTGATAGACCTCTTTATTGATTAGCGGTACTGAATACCAATACACCACAATAAACAACACCAACAAAATTGAGGCAATGGCCGAAAAGAAAATACGCGATAGCTTATGTTGCAAAAATCCAAGCTCCATTTTTATCAAAAACCTCATTAAATAACCCAGAATTTATACCATAACAACAGGCAGAACAACATGCAGAACAACATGCAGAACAACATGCAGAATAACATGATCTTAGCTTTGCGATATTAGATCAAAAAAGGCTGGATAAATCCAGCCAAAGGCCACAGCAAGGGAGAACTGCATAATAACTATGACCAACAACGTCCCAACATTAGGACTAAAATTTAATCATTAGCGAGCTCTCGTAATAAAAACTTTTGAATTTTACCGGTCGAGGTTTTCGGCAGTTCGCCAAAAAACACCGATTTAGGCGCTTTAAAACGCGCCATGTTAGTACGGCAAAAATCAAATACCTCTTGTTCGGACAAGTCTTCACCGGGTATTAGCGTAATAAAGGCGCATGGCGTTTCGCCCCACTTGTCATCTTTTTTAGCCACCACCGCAACCTCTTGAATTTTGGGGTGGCGATACAAAATGTCTTCGACTTCAACACTCGAGATATTCTCACCGCCCGAGATGATGACATCTTTAGAACGGTCTTTAATTTCAATGTAACCGTCGCTATGCCATACCGCCAAATCCCCTGAATGCAGCCAGCCACCAGCAAACGCGCTGTCAGTGGTGGATGGATTTTTAAGGTATCCTTTCATCACCAAATTTCCGCGCATAAATATTTCGCCGATGGTGTTGCCGTCTTGCGGCACTGGCTTTAATGTCGTGGGATCAGCAACCATTAACTGCTCTAACATCGGCGAGCGAACACCTTGACGTGATTTTAGCTTGGCCTGCTGCTCGGTACTTTGCGTGTTCCATTTGTCATGCCAAGCACAAACAACCGACGGGCCGTAGGTTTCCGTTAAGCCGTAAACATGAGTCACTTTAAACCCCGATGCTTCCATCCCTTCAATGACAGATGCCGGTGGCGGCGCGCCAGCGGTCATGACCTTAACCTGATGGTTAATGCTGTCCTTTAACGCTTGCGCAGCGCCATTGAGCATATTGAGTACAATCGGCGCGCCGCAGAAATAACCGACGTTTTCGGTGTTTATTAACGCATAAATTAATTCGGTTTTAACATGCCGCAGGCTAACACTGGTACCGGCGGTTGCTGCTATAGACCACGGAAAACACCAACCATTGCAATGAAACATCGGCAAGGTCCATAAATACACCGGGTGCTCACTCATACCCCATGACATCACATTGCTCACGGCATTTAAATAAGCGCCGCGGTAATGATAAACCACCCCTTTTGGATCGCCAGTTGTGCCAGAGGTATAATTGAGCGTGATCGCGTCCCACTCATTGTCAGGATTAACCGGACTAAAGTCACTCGTGCCTTCGAGCAATAATTGATCGTAAGTTAAGGCGCCAATGAAATCTCCCTCGTTAAAGTTGGGATCATCAATGTCGATCACCAGCGGTTTGTGTTCGAGCATCCGCAACGCTTTTTTTACCACCGGGCTAAATTCACGATCGGTTATCAGCACCTTGGTTTCGGCATGCACTAAAATAAATGCAATGGCTTGGGCATCAAGCCGGGTATTAATCGAATTTAATACGGCGCCGCTCATCGGTACTGCAAAATGCGCTTCAAAGTGTTCACTAATATTGGGCGCAATAATTGAAACCGTATCTCCTTTGCCAATACCACGCTGCTGCAGCGCACTAGCAAAACGGCAACATCGCTGATACACCTGCTTCCAACTACGGCGTATATCCCCATTAATGGTGGCGATTTTATCGGGGTAAACAAATGCCGACCGCTCTAAAAATGAAATGGGGTTTAGCGCGACATAGTTAGCCGGATTAGGTTCTAGATATTGATCAAATATATTATGTTTAGTCATTGGCAATCTCCGGTGCGCTTATGATTTGTCTGAGTCAGCTGTTGCCAGCTTGCTAGCGGCTTCATCGTCAAAGACGACATCTTCTTGAGCATTGTGCTTACCCAGTAATTTTGGGCGTTCAATGAAGAAATACAGCACTAAGCCAATAACTACCGCGTAAACCGTTGATTTAGGATCGGGCATTGCCAAGGTCACCGCCACAATACCGGCGACGCCACGTTCAGTTGAGTTTTTCAGCTGTTCCATGCCGACCATAATGCAAATGTAAGCGGTTAAAATAAGTGTTAAAGACAACGCTATTGGCAATACCGGCTTAAATATCGTCACTAATGGCAAGGCGAATAAAGCCAAAAGCCCACTAATCCAGAATGTTCCGCCGCCGCTATAAATGGAGTCCATTGAAGTTCGCCCCATTGCATAACGTTCGGCAACAGTGGCGTGAGCAGCGGTCCATAACGGCCCAGCAAGTCCAGGCCACGGAGCAAAGAATGCATGAATTGCATTGCGGATGGCGGTCACTAAATGAACCCGATCGACATTCTCTTCAATGGCTTCATCGGTCCGAATATGGTCGACCCGTTTTACCAAAGTGAAACCAACAATAATGTCACCAAAGGCGATCACATAAGCAATCAGCGCCGTAGGAATTGCCAGTAAAAACACGTCCCAACCAGGAAAGCCGACACTGAAGACCAAATACTGCCACATTAGTGAAAAGTCAGGTTCGGTGATGCCCCACTTAACATCTGGTAATGGGTATTCACCAACGACCCAGCCGATAACCATGGCAATGATCATGCCTGGGACCATGCCAAAGTTGGCGATTTTCTTGGCTAAGCTATTTTGGGCAATCACATTTTTAAAGGACAACGAAAACAGCACATACGCAGAGATAATTGAGCCAACGATTAAAGAAATTGGCGTGGCATCAATCCGGCCACCAAATTTTAACTCTCCCATCAACGCAGCCATGCCAGCACCAATAATAACGCCAGATTTAAGCGAATTAGGAATAAAGTCGACCAATTTCGAGCCTAATCGAGTAACCCCTAAAAATAAGAAAATCAGTGACACTTCAATTTGCAAGGCAAACAACGCTTTAATCGCTTCGGGGCCAGGTTCAAAACCTTTAAGATAAAGTAACACGACCGGAATAGCAGGCGTTATCCAGCCAGGCACCAGCGGCACCCCCAATAACGAAGGTAATATATAACCAACACCGGCAATAAAGGTGAACGCTAATGCCGCTTCATAAGGCATGCCCAGATACGTTTCTAGCAGTGGGATCATCGCCAACCCGACCACGAACATGAAAAATCCCTGAATCATTTCTGGAATTTCCCAGCGGTAGTGAATAAATGGCAATCTAATTTTGAATGGTCCGGCTGGCCAGTATGGCTGTTCGGCGCCTTCTGTACGCTGATTAACTAACATCGACTATCCTTATTTTTATGTAGTTTGGATTTATTGATGTGTTAGTGAACTACTAAAGCGTGTCAGAATTTTTACCACAATGTTACAAAATGTAACAAGTGGCGTCGCTATTAAAGCCAATGACTCATTTAATCGAGGTGAGCCATGCTCAAGGGCAAGGCTACGCGGGCTTTAACCAATATTGTTTAGTGCGAGATTGATAACACAAATACGGCCAATAACGACTCAATTAATCTCACTAACGCGACTAAAGAATAGTGCCAGCATCGACAATTAATAAGATTGATATTGCGGTAAGTAAGCCAAGTTCAATTGGCACTAAGGTGCTTTGCAAGTGGTATTGACTCAATCGGACATTGAACAAATAGGTGGAATAACACAGCTTGAAGCACGCTGTTTTTTGACATTAGAATGGAATGAAATAAAAAAGTTGGTCGGTGATAGAGGATTTGAACCTCTGACCCTCACGCCCCCAGCGTGATGCGCTACCAAGCTGCGCTAATCACCGACAGTACAACCATTATTATACACCCTGATATTGTATAATAACTGCTGTAATGTCAAGCACATAAATCCCAACCTTGCTTAATCAAATAAATGCTAAATCAGATACTGCGGCAACGAAAAACTAAAGGTGGTTCCTTGACGTTCAATGCTCGATACCGTGATATTGGTTTGATGCAACGCTAGCAACTCTTTGACGATTGCCAATCCTAATCCCGCATTTTGGCTCGCGCCATCTGGGGCGTTGGCCGCGCGAAAATGCGCCTCAAATACCCGCGGCAATGCGTCTTTTGGAATGCCCGATCCGGTGTCTGACACTCTAATCAATATGCGTGGCTGATGCGCTAACTCAATTGACTCAAAGGTTATCTCTATTTGGCCATCGGGCGGGGTATGGCGAATAGCGTTGGCGACTAAATTACCTAACACCCGTTCAAGTTTTGCAATATCTGCGTCAACTTGAATGCTCGAATCTCGGGGTGAAACGGTGAGTGTCACCTGAGCCGTTTGCGCTCTAAGCTTAAAGGACTCAATAATATCTTGTGCCAGTTCAGCCACCGCGACAGGTTCGCGGTCAAGCTCGACACTGCCCGTTTCCAAATGGGCTAATTCAAAAACTTGTTCGACTAAATTGCTTAACGTTTTGGCATTTTTCAATGCGATATCAATATAATGATCCTGTTCGCTGGCTCGCTTGGCCACTGGTTTACCCTGTTGCTGCTGCCAAGTTTCTAAATAACCGGTCAATGAGGCCAGTGGCGTGCGCAAATCATGTGAAATATAGGACAATAGTTCTTTGCGCTGCAGATCTATGGTGGCTAATTGTTCAAATTGCTCGTTAATAGTAACGGCCATTTGGTTAATAACATGGTTTAGCTGCGCGACTTCGTTGCCCGGCGATGGTTGGCTTAAATTGGGGCTAGGATCTAACAGCGCGCCTTGGCGCCAGCCTTGGTTTTTATGATAAGAGACGACCTTTGAGTTAAGGGCTCTTAATGGTTTCGTTATCGCTAACACAATGATAATACTGGCCAATAAAGCAAATAGTAGCGCGCCGATAAAAATCGCGCCGGTTTGGGTTGCTATCTTGCTGCCTAAGAGGTTTTGATCGAGGTTATCTTGCAGCTCAGAGCCAATAATGACATAGAGATAACCACGTTGATGTTGATTTTGATAAATTGGCGCTGCTGAAAATATTTTTTTGCGCTCAAGATGGCGTGGATCATCACCCAGTAACGGCCAGTTGACCTGTTGGCCAATTGCTTTTTTGTCACCAGCTTGTTTGTCACCAGCTTCTTTGTCACCAGCTTCTTTATCAGCAGCATGCTTTTTATTAGTCGTAGCGAGTTTTTCAATAAATTGTTTAAGCGGTTTAACATCGACATTACGTCGTTTGACTTTACCTTCTGGGGCCGAAAATGCCAAAATATTGCCGCTAAGATCGACTACATATATCTCAAAAGCAGGCCCGAGCAACATCATTGAATGAAAGACGTGATCTAACACCACGGGATCAATCTTGCCCTTGGCAAATAATTGATTTTCTTTGATCATGTTTTTAGCCAGTTCTTGGTGCAATGCCTGTGTTGTCACTTGTTGGTCATCAGCCGTTGATTGGCTAATAAACCACGCAAACAACAGTAATATTATTACCATTAACGCGATAAACAATCCAATAATCCGAGTCGCTAATGAGCTGATTATGTTCATTAATAGTTCCTTGGCCAAGTTAATTAAGTTGTTCAAATTTATAACCAACACCCCACACGGTATGGACATATTGTGGTTGGCCCGGATCTGATTCTAATTTGGCGCGTAAGCGATTAATGTGTGAATTAACGGTGTGCTCATACCCTAGGTGATTATAACCCCACACCGAATCAAGTAACTGGGCGCGGCTAAAAACTTGCCCCGGATGGCTGGCTAAAAAATACAGTAAATCAAACTCGGTTGAGGTCAGAGGCACCGCTTTATCTCCCATCATCACTTTATGACTTGCTGGCATAATAGTCACGCGCCCGACACTTAAATTACGCTGTTGCTCTTTAACCAACTCAAGACTTGAACGCCTTAATAACGCGCGCACCCGCGCCATTAGCTCACGCACCCCGAACGGTTTAGTTAAATAATCGTCAGCGCCAATTTCGAGCCCCATTACCCTGTCGGTTTCGGTGTCGCGCGCCGTTAACATCATAATAGGCGTTTGTTGGTCTGTTAACCGAACCTGACGACAAATTTCCATGCCATCAACGCCTGGCAGCATAATGTCTAAAATAATTAAATCGAATTGACCAGACAAGGCCAGCGCAAGCCCATGAGTACCATGCTGGCTTTGCTCGGTCACAAAACCAGCCTGATTAAAATTGATCGCCAATAAATTAATCAGATCATGTTCGTCTTCAACAATCAGTACTCGTTGGGTCATTAGTTTTCCTTGTTAATCATAATTAATTGATTACTCAATTCGTTCAATGGTGAATTTAGCCACTTTTGATTCAAACCGATGTGACTGATTAAGCACTGAGCTCGTTAAGCCATCATCTTGAGTAACCACACCTTGATGCGCAGCAACAAAACCAACATCGTCTCGCGTCGCATCAAAGCCAATACCATTATCGGCAGGGCCTGGCATAGTGTCAGTGCTTTCGGTGTTTTTCTCAGTGCCTGCATCATATACGGTTGCCAGCATCGTCATTGACTCACCCGGCATTAAAGCAGAGATGTCATATTGTTTTAGACCGGTAAACCCATCATTTGTATTCACCAACATGGTTGCCGCGCTATACATCAGCATTTGATGGGTTGGAACCGTAATGTCGACCGACTGTGACATGCCGGGTGCAACGATGCCATCACCAGCGTTTGCAGCCACAATGGCAGAGTCACGAAGAAAATCTGTGGTGTCTCCACCTTCTGCCAGTTTTTCTAGCCCGAGGCTAGCTGCCATCCCGACCTGCCATGGGTTATATTGCGCTTGATGTAACGCGAAAGCTAAGGGTGAAAAAGGTTGATTATTGGTAAGGTTGTGCACCGTTAGCCGATAGCTAGCTTGCTTAGCATGATCATCGTCACTGTCGGCGCAAGCCACCAGCGTTGCACCACACAATACCACGGCTGCTATTTTTATTAATTTGTTCATCACCGCCCCCTATTGCACCGTAATGGTTACTTTTAAGACCGGATTTAACCAGCGATGAACGGTATTGTCTAAATCACTAAGCCCTGCTGCCGCGTCGTCATCGCCTAAACTGCCGCGATGAATATGAACCGCCATATTTTGTTCAGTGCTTGTCACACCACTACCGCCCGTGCCTGCTTTACCACTAGGATCGGCTGGAATACCTATTACTCCCGGCGCGCCAGAGTCTGCTGTGATAAGTTCGTTGTTCGCTTCGGTGCCGGCGTCATAGGCATTAACCATTAAGGTATAGGTACCGGCTTGGGTTGGAATTGGCCAACTGTCGATCCCTGCAAACCCATCGTTGGTCGGCAGCAACATAGCGGCTAACGACAGATTGTCACCGGCATTAGCACTAATATCAAAACTGGCTACAGCTTGCCCTGGCATTAATAGCCCGAGGTTCGGGTTTTTAACCACCATCGCGCCAGCCGCTACGGCGTCGGTTTCTAATCCCGAAATATCGCCGCCTTCTGCCATCGCTTGCAGTGAGGTTGATGCTGCCATGCCAGCTTCAAAAAATTGATGGTCGGTTTGATGGGTTGCAACGATAAAGGGCGTGAAATGAATACCTTGGGTTAAATTGGTTATTTCTAAGCTCAAAGTGGCGGCATGTGCCACCGAGCCAAACGCAAGCAGTGTGGCACAGCTAAAACTACGCAGTACGGGATATGTTCGTTTATTCATTGAGTTACTTCCTATTAATGAGTGTGTTTAACACTATAGAAAGTAGATCTCGCAAATTTATTCGTTAGTTATCACAAATTCATCACATTTGTTGTTTTGACTAATAACCGATTCAATTGACCGCCCAATGTCCACCAACCAATGTCCATAAAGTCGACTGTCCATTCAATCCAGTATCACTCATGCCAGCAACCCACAAGTGAGCTAAATTTATGTTGGTCCCAATGCCAGGCTGTTTTTCGGTTCTTTCGAATATTCATTCTGGCGTAATTGGCTTTGACTGCCAGCGAGGATCAAGATTGCTAATACCCCAAATATTGGTAAATGGCCGATAATTTCGGTTGGTCCAGACAATATCGTGGTGGTAGTAAAAAACGACAGCAAACACAGCGCGATGAACCTTGTCGCCCACCCTAACATCAATAAACCGCCTAACGTCGCTTCAAATACACCAGCGGCGAACACAAAATGTAAATGAGTATATT
>Ga0209396_1004617_pt1 | contig 13321 bp, 15 predicted proteins | sample GOMGulsemesocosm_6_FD_184638 | JGI IMG/M metagenome (GOLD analysis project Ga0209396, IMG submission 184638) | Methane-oxidizing microbial communities from mesocosms in the Gulf of Mexico - GOM8C Gulf of Mexico (SPAdes) (version 2) | ecosystem: Environmental > Aquatic > Marine > Cold seeps...
TTATGAATGAAAATACAAAACCCCAAGTTCGATTTTTTACAATCGATAGCGAAGACGCTGGTCAACGAATAGACAATTTTTTATTAAAAACTTTGAAAGGTGTGCCTAAAAGCATGATCTATCGCCTGTTAAGAAAAGGTGAAATTAGAGTCAATAAAAAACGTAAAAAACCTGATTATAAACTTCAAGACGAAGATATTGTTCGCGTTGCTCCTATTAGAGTTTCAGAAAATACCAATGAAGTTTCAACAAAATTAAGAGTGGTAGCTAATTTAGAAAAACAAATTTTATTTGAAGATGAACGTTTAATCGTTATTAACAAACCATCAGGAATGGCTGTACATGGCGGCAGCGGTTTAAGTTTTGGTTTAATCGAAGCATTAAGAGCTTTAAGGCCTGATGCCCGAATGCTTGAGCTTGTTCATCGACTGGACAGAGACACATCTGGTTGTTTAGTTATCGCTAAAAAACGTTCCGCATTAAGACATTTACATGAACAATTACGTGAGAAAACCGTTCAGAAATTTTATCATGCTTTAGTGAAAGGTATTTGGTCTACTAAATTAACACGAGTAACCGAAGGGCTGAAAAAGAATGATTTAAAATCAGGTGAACGTGTGGTCGTTGTTGATAATATAAATGGCAAAGAGTCTGAAACACGTTTTAAAGTACTGCAAAACTTTGAACATTCAACATTGATTCGTGCTTTTCCGGTAACCGGGCGTACTCACCAAATTCGAGTTCATTGCCAAATTAAAGGGCATCCAATCGCTTGTGATGCAAAGTATGGCTATGAAAATTTTGATGACGATATGAAAAATAAAGGCCTCAAACGTTTGTTTTTACATGCCGCTAGTATTGAATTTACTCATCCAGGTACGGATGAACGTATGAAAGTAGAAGCACCATTAGAACCGTCACTGCAAAACTTCTTGAAAAAATTGAAATAATATCCCTATCCTGAATTTTCGGGGACTACTCACATGCTGAAATAACCTCAGCATGTGACTTTCATTTCTAATAGCAAGCTTCTTAATATGAGAATAAATATAAACCTACAGAATTAAAGCCTAACCTCATCTACGTTTGTCGTAGTTGGTTTTTTATCTTTACAATTAATAAAGAGAATTTATGCAAACATACAAATTGGTCATTTTTGATTGGGATGGTACGTTAATGGATTCTGTCGATCGTATTGTTTATTCAATGCAAGCCAGTGCTGTCGCATTATCTTTTGAACCACCTAGTTACCATCAAGCTAAGCAAATTATAGGGCTAAGCCTGCCTAAAGCTATTCAAACTTTATTCCCTAGTGCCAATGAAGAGCAAGTACAAATATTAACTGCACAATATAAGTATCAATACGTTGAAGTTAATACTACGCCAACCCCATTGTTTAATAACGCACTTGAGTTATTGACTCAGTTGAAACAAGAAAATAAGTTATTAGCTGTTGCAACCGGAAAAGCACGAGCAGGTCTACAACGCGTTTGGCAGGTTTCTGATACCGAACATTTCTTTATTGCTTCACGTTGTGCCGATGAATGTGTTTCAAAACCAGATCCTGATATGATCAATAGCTTGTTAACTGAGTTGAATATTAAAAAGCATGAAGCCGTAATGATAGGTGATACGTCTTTTGATTTAGAAATGGCACAAAGGGCTGGGGTAGATAGCATAGGTGTTACTTATGGTGTGCACGATACTGAAGTACTTTCAAAATATAAGCCAAAAGCGATCGTCGACTCGTTGGCTGAGCTTCATCAGCTTTTGCTCAAAAGCTAAAAAGATGCAGGTGTTAATTTTTTGTATAGCTCATTTTTTGTGAAACTATTCAATTAAGTTTTCACCTGCTTTATATCATGCACTGAATAAAGGTAGGTTACCTTTGCTCTTTTAGCACATCCAAATCATGTTCTTTAAGTAAGCTAATTAAACGAATGAGCGGTAAGCCTATTAACGTATTAGGATCATCACCAGCTAGTTTTTCAAATAAACAAATACCTAAACCTTCACTTTTGAAACTACCGGCACAATTATAGGGCTGTTCGGCATGAAGGTAAGCGGTTATTTCTTCTGTTAATAATGACTTAAAGTGCACGGTGAACAATTCAACTAAAGAAGCAGTTTTCCCTGTTGAACTATCGAAGACACATAAGCCGGTATGAAACTCCACCGCTTTACTGCTAAAGCTTGTTAATTGCGCTAAGCCGTTTTCAAAGTTATGAGGCTTACCTAATATTTTTCCGTCAGATAACGCGACTTGATCCGAACCAATAATAAGGGCATTCGGAAATTCACTTGCAACGGCCTTTGCTTTTTCTATTGCTAAACGTTCAACAAGTTCAATAGCCGTTTCATTCGGTAATGGAGATTCATCAATGTTAGGCTTTGCACAAACAAAAGGTAAATTTAACTTTTCTAAAAGTGTTTTTCGAAAAGGGGAGGTTGAAGCTAAAATTAAGGTTTTCACATTAAGTTACTCAAAATATAAACAGTTATGTCATAATATGTGGGCTATCTTGAGTTTTTAAACAAATTTCGCTATTTTTCTTTTGACAGAAGCGGGCAAGCACATTAATATGCGCGCCTTATGCAAAATCTTAAACTCCCGATAATGATAAACCCCCGGAAGAGCGCCCAACGTAGGTTGGTGTGCGACGGCTTCTTTGAAGTTTCGGGGATGACTAGATTGCTTGACGTGTGTACTCCATGCAACGAGCAGATGCAGGTGAATGTTAAATTTGATGTTGATGATCTCGGCCTGAATGTTATTTCAGGAACAGGATCTCTATCTGTAGCATTGATTTGTCAGCGTTGTACTGAATCATTAGTAATTGATTTGGACATAGAGTTTACTCTTAGTCCAGCCAAGAATGATGAAGCCGCTGAAGCATTGCCGTCATATTATGACGCAATAGAATTAGATGAAAATGGTGAAGTTAACTTGCTAGAATTAGTGGAAGAAGAGTTAATACTCGCAATTCCATTAATAGCAAAGCATGAACCCAGTAAGTGTCAAGCACCAGTTGACAGTGTATGGGGCGAATTGCCTGAAGAGCTTGAAAAACCAAACCCATTTGATGTATTAAAGAAAATTAAATAAACAACTTATTTAATTAATAACCGATTAACGATTTTTAGGAGTAGCTAATGGCAGTACAAAAAAGTAAAAAGTCTCGTTCAAGACGTGGCATGCGCCGTTCACATGACGCAGTAACAACAGAGCAATTATCAGTAGATCCAGTATCTGGTGAAACACACCGTCGTCATCATGTTACAGCTGATGGCTTCTATAAAGGTGTTAAAGTAATCAACAAGTAAGCTGATTGCTTTGAATAGTCTAACCATAGCGTTAGATGTTATGGGGGGCGATAAAGGCCCCCTTATAACAATCCCTGCTGCAATATTAGCAGTTAGAAACATTCCAAAACTTCACCTCATTCTCTGCGGTGATGTCGATATTATTAACGCTGAATTATCTAAAAATCAGTGTCTTGAACATCCTCAACTCTCTATTTATCCAACCACTGAAATTGTGGAAATGGATGATAAACCTATTGTTGCTTTACGTAACAAGAAAAACTCTTCAATGAGAAAGTCACTTGATCTTGTGCATGAAAATAAAGCGCAAGCGTGTGTAAGTGCCGGTAATACCGGAGCGTTGTTTTCGATGGCGCACTTTGTACTGAAAACATTAACAGGGGTTGAACGACCAGCATTAATATCTTCCTTACCGACCCACGATGAAAAAAAGCATGTATTTATGCTTGATTTAGGCGCGAATGTTTTCTGCGACTCCAATGTATTATATCAATTTGCGGTAATGGGCTCTGTGATGGCTGAGCAAGTCGATGGTATCGAAAGGCCGAGAATTGCTTTATTAAATATGGGCGAAGAAGAGATGAAAGGGAGCGACCACATTAAGCAAACTGCCGCACAGTTATCTCAAAATAGTGAAATAAACTATATTGGCTTTGTTGAAGGTAATGATATTTTTACTAATAAAGCCGATGTCATTGTTTGCGATGGTTTTGTTGGTAATGTTGCTCTAAAAACCTGTGAAGGCGTTGCTAGGCTCGTCTATCAAAAAATGCTGGCTGTGATATCACGCAACTTATTTACTCGAATTGTTGGGCGGTTATTATCATCAACATTAAAAAAACTCTTTAAACCCTTGAACCCCGACCAGTATAACGGCGCAAGTTTGATAGGATTACGCGGTATTGTGGTGAAGAGTCATGGTAATGCCAGTTCAAAAGCTTTTTATATGGCAATATTAGAGGCTATAAAAGAAATCGATCGTCAAGTACCAGAAAGAATAAAAGATAAGTTAGAGAATGGCTTTGCTTGTGGCCGTAAATAACGTGTTAAGTAACAACCACTAAATTATATTTAATGAATTATCTTTTTATATAGAAAATAGTTCATTAAGTATCATCGATACTCATTTAATTAAAACACAAATAAACATTAGGTAATAAAATGCAAAATAATTTAGCGTTTGTTTTTCCCGGTCAAGGCTCTCAAACTGTTGGCATGTTGTCTGATTTTGCAGATAACGAAGTTGTACAGCAAACTTTTACAGAAGCATCTGATGCATTAGGTTATAACCTTTGGCAGCTCATTACTGAAGGGCCCGTTGATAAACTAAACCAAACTAACTTCACCCAACCTGCGCTTTTAACCGCAAGTGTCGCCTTATGGCGTTTATGGGCATCTCAGTCTGATATCAAACCAGCAGTATTAGCTGGTCACAGTTTAGGAGAGTACTCAGCGTTAGTTTGTGCTGGTGTCATCTCCTTAGCTGAAGGTGTAACATTAGTAGAAAAACGTGGTGAATTTATGCAAGCCTCTGTGCCTGCTGGCGTAGGCGCAATGGCTGCTATTATTGGCCTTGACGACCAAACGATTATTGACTCGTGTGCAAAAGCACAAAACGATGAAGTGGTTGCCGCCGTTAATTTTAACTCTCCAGGTCAAGTTGTTATTGCTGGTCATAAAGCCGCTGTAGAACGTGCAGGTGTATTGTGTAAAGAAGCAGGGGCGAAACGTGTATTACCTTTGCCAGTAAGTGTGCCATCGCATTGTGCATTAATGAAAGAAGCCGCAGATAAGCTTGCTGAAGCGTTTAATAATATAACATTCAATACACCACAAATCCCAGTAGTGAATAACGTCGATGTCGTTGCCGAAACTGATGTCGAAGCCATTAAATTAGCGTTAATTAAACAATTATATAGTCCAGTACGATGGACAGAAAGCATTGAAAAACTTTCAGAAATGGGAGTTTCATTAGTTGTTGAGGCCGGACCTGGTAAAGTTTTACAAGGGTTAATTAAGCGTATCAACAAATCAATCACCAGTGTTTCAGTTAATGACCAAACAACGTTAACTAAAGCATTAGAAACAATCAAATAAGGTAAATTATGTTTTCTTTAGAAGGAAAAATCGTCCTAGTGACAGGCGCAAGTCGTGGTATTGGTAAAGCAATTGCTGTTCAGTTAAAAGAGTTAGGTGCAACGGTATTAGGTACAGCAACTTCTGCACACGGTGCTGAAAATATCAGCGAATATTTAGGTGAAGGTCAAGGATTAGTGCTTAATGTGACAGATAATGACTCTATCGCTGCATTGTTCGACTTGATCAAAGAAAACCATGGTGGTATTGATATTTTGGTGAATAACGCGGGTATCACGCGTGATAACTTATTCATGCGTATGAAAGATGATGAATGGCAAGACATTATTGATACCAACTTATCATCAGTGTTTAAAATCAGTAAAGCGGTAATTCGCACTATGATGAAAAAACGCAATGGTCGCATTATTAATATCGGCTCTGTTGTCGGTACGATGGGCAATGCAGGTCAAGTAAACTACGCAACGGCAAAAGCTGGCCTAATTGGTTTTACAAAATCATTGGCTCGTGAGGTTGCATCTCGTGGCATAACTGTTAATACTGTATCGCCGGGTTTTATTGATACCGATATGACGCAAACGTTAACCGATGAGCAAAAAGAAGGTATTTTTTCTCAAGTACCTGCTAATCGTTTAGGTAAGCCAGAAGAAATTGCTAACGCAGTGGCTTTTTTAGCTTCTGATGGCGCAGCATACATTACGGGTGAAACATTACACGTAAACGGCGGTATGTACATGGTCTAGTTTGTTGCATTAGTGTTAACAATCAACAAATTAAGTCATTTTAAACCAGTCAACAGGTTAGACCAGACGAAAATTAAAATTAGAAGCTTGCAAGCTAGGCTGTTGACGAATAAACTACACACAATTTTGAAATATTGTATTTTCTAGAAAGGAAAAAAAATGAGTACTATTGAAGAACGCGTTAAAAAAATTACTATTGAACAATTAGGTGTAAGCGAAGAAGAAGTTAAAATAAGCTCTTCATTCGTTGACGACTTAGGTGCTGACTCTTTAGACACTGTTGAATTAGTAATGGCGTTAGAAGAAGAATTTGATACTGAAATTCCAGATGAAGAAGCTGAAAAAATCACAACTGTTCAAGCAGCTGTTGATTACGTTACTGCTAACCAATAATTACAACGTAAATTATTGGCTTTCAGTTGCTGGTTTTTAAGCCAGGCTTTTAAATGAGAATTTAAAGTACATATTCAGGCGGTTTTTACCGCCTGTTTTTTTATCTACGATTTATGTTTGTTAGATTCTTAACATTAAGAATATAGCGACCCCTTTTCCCCTTATAAACTCTTAGCGGAGGCACATAGTCATGAGACGCGTTGTTGTTACCGGTCTTGGTATGTTAAGCCCTTTGGGCAACTGTCCTGAATCTACTTGGCAAAATTTACTGCTTGGAAAAAGTGGTATTAGTAATATTGAACATTTTGATACCTCTGCATACACAACTAAATTTGCAGGTTTGATCAAAAATTTTGATGCACAAGACTATATGGCAAGAAAAGAAGCCAAAAAAATGGATCTTTTTATTCAATATGGTGTTGCCGCAGGTGTACAAGCTTTTAAAGACTCAGGTCTTGAAATTGATGATGTAAACACACATCGTATAGGTGTAGCGGTTGGTGCCGGTATTGGTGGTTTAGGTTTAATTGAAGACAACTTCGAGAAACTATTAAAAGGTGGACCACGTAAATTATCGCCATTTTTTGTTCCTTCGACGATTATTAATATGATCTCTGGGCATTTATCTATCATGCATAGTTTAAGAGGCCCAAACATTTCTATTGCGACCGCTTGTACCAGTGGTGTGCATAACATAGGCCATGCCGCGCGTATGATAGCTTATGGTGATGCCGATGCAATGTTAGCGGGTGGTGCTGAAAAAGCTTCAACGCGAACAGGAATGGGGGGATTTGGCGCTGCTCGTGCGTTATCAACACGTAATGATGCACCTGAATCAGCTTCACGTCCTTGGGATAAAGACCGTGATGGTTTTGTACTTGGCGATGGTGCTGGTGTTTTAGTACTTGAAGAATATGAACACGCTAAAGCGCGTGGTGCAAAAATTTATTCTGAACTTGTTGGTTTTGGCATGAGTGCCGATGCACATCATATGACATCACCACCAGTGAATGGTGATGGTGGTGCTCGTGCAATGGTTAATGCCATTAACGATGCAAAAATTGATCAAAGTAAAATTGGCTATATCAATGCGCATGGTACTTCAACACCTGCAGGTGATATTGCTGAAACCAATGCGGTAAAATCTGTATTTGGTGACAACGCTTATAAATTAATGATGGGTTCAACGAAATCGATGACCGGCCACCTTTTAGGTGCTGCGGGGGCGATTGAGACTATTTTTACTGTTCAGTCATTAATGAATAATGTTGTGCCTCCAACGATAAACTTGGATAATCCGAGTGAAGGTTGTGATCTCGATTATATTGCCCATACTGCCCGCGACGTTAATTTAGACTATGCGCTATGTAACTCTTTTGGCTTTGGCGGCACGAACGGATCGTTAATCTTTAAAAAGGTGTAGCCTGCTACTATTTAAAATAGTGATTAACTAAACCTTGCAGTTAGCAGAGTAAGCCTGAATACTAAGCCAAAGTATTTAGGCTTTTTTATTTGTGAATAAAATTATTTTCTTTTATAGCGTTAACGAAAAAAATTATGTATTACCATAGTATAAACGGTGTTCAACAAGACTCTGTTTCGATAAAAGATAGAGGCCTAGCCTATGGCGATGGTGTATTTACAACCGCCCAAGTAGTGCAAGGTAAAATTCAGTTATTGTCTGAGCACCTTGAACGATTAACTAAAAATTGTGCTAATTTATCTATCGCTTTACCTGATATAGATAAAATTAAACGTGAGTTAAAAACAGTAGCCAAGCGTTTTGAACGCTGTGTAGCAAAAGTGATTATTACCGCAGGTGAGGGCGGACGTGGTTATTCGCGCCATGGTTGTGAAACAAGTACAGTGATAATTAGTTTTCATGCTTTCCCTGAGCATTATTTTGCTTGGCAGCAGCAAGGGATCAGTCTAGGCATAGCAAAGTTTAAGTTAGGTCTAAATCCATTGTTGGCTGGAATAAAGCACTTGAACCGTTTGGAGCAAGTACTTATTAGGCAAGAATTAGATAGCCGCGATGAAGATGATTTACTTGTACTTAACTGTACTGAAAACATTATTGAAGCAAGTGCCGCTAATATTTTTTGGTTGAAAAAAAATATTTGGTATACGCCTAAAATAGCGGAGTCAGGTATTGCGGGTTTAATGCGACATCATATTATAGGGGCCCTAAATAAAGATAAAATAATGTCAGTTGAAATTATTGAAGCGAAAATCACAATGCTTGATAATATTGAGGCGATGTTTATTTGCAACAGCGTAATGGAGATTGTGCCCGTGAGCCAATTTCAAGATATAAAATTAGCATTAGCGCCAAGCCATATGGTTGCAGAGCGTATACAGGGATCCTTAGGTGATTAAAAAATTAATACTATTCATTGTTATTGCCGTAACTACGATAAGCATTGCATTGCTAACTTATACTCATTACCAAATAAAGCAGCCGCTTAATATTTCAAAAACACAATTGTTCACTATAAGTGATGGCACCTCATTTCATCGTTTTTCGCAAGGGTTAATAAAAAATGATTGGCTTAAAACTCGTTTTTGGTTACGAAACTATGTCCGACTCAACCCTGAACTTGCCAATATAAAAACAGGTACTTATCAAATTGAAAAAAACACTACATTACTCTCCCTATTAGAGCAATTAGTTGCGGGTAAAGAACACCAGTTCAGTGTTACTTTTATTGAAGGCTCTACTTTTAAAGAATGGTTAGTGTTATTAGAGAATACCGAGAACCTTGTGCACCAGTTGAAGAAAAATAGTGTTGCAGAAGTCGCTAAAAAATTAGCAATTAACCATAAAAATCCTGAAGGATTATTTTACCCAGACACGTATGCGTTTACGGCCAATACTTTAGACATAGATATTCTAAAACGAGCACAGCAAAAAATGTCACGTGAGTTAACTAACGCATGGCAAGGCAGACATGAAAATTTACCTTATAAAGATAAATATCAAGCATTGATCATGGCATCAATCATTGAAAAAGAAAGTGGACGTCACGCCGAGCATGGTATTATTTCATCAGTGTTCATAAATCGTTTAAATAAGAAGATGCGTTTGCAAACAGACCCTACTGTTATCTATGGCTTAGGTGAACGCTACAAAGGTGATATAACTTACCGTCACCTTCGCGAGAAAACCGCATACAATACTTATCGAATAAATGGATTACCGCCAACACCAATTGCCATGGCAGGGAAAAGTGCCTTACATGCTGCGCTAAATCCACTGGCAACAGATTACTTGTACTTTGTCAGTAATGGCGAAGGTAAACATATTTTCTCGACTAACTTGAAAGATCATAATGCTGCGGTATCGAAATATCAGCTATCACGAAAAACTAATTAAGAAGTAAAAAGAATGAAAAAAGGTCAATTTATTGTTGTTGAAGGTATTGAAGGTGCAGGTAAGTCATCTGCTATTTCAGTGATCAAACAGGTATTATCGAAGCACAATATCGAATTTATAAATACTCGAGAACCGGGTGGAACGCCGTTAGCAGAATCTTTGCGCGACATTGTTAAGTCTGCCGATCACGACGAAATATTAACCCAAGAAACCGAATTATTGCTTATGTATGCGAGTCGTAGTCAACTCTTAGCTAATCGTATTTTACCAGCATTAGAAAAAGGGATATGGGTGATCGGCGACCGTCATGATTTAAGCTCAAGAGCTTATCAAGGGGGAGGACGAGGCTTTGATGATGAATTAATGGATACTATTGCTAAAGTAACCATGAAAGACTTCAAGCCACAGTTAACACTTTATTTAGATATAAGCCCTGAATTAGGTTTGTCGAGAGCTCAAGCTCGGGGTGAGTTAGATCGAATAGAATTAGAAAAAATAGAATTTTTTCACCGTGTTCGTAACAAGTACCTTGAAATTGCTTTAGCTGACGATAATATCAAAATCGTTGATGCAAGTGAGCCGATGACATTTGTGCATGAAAATATTCGTCAAAATGTAGAAGAATTTCTCTCACGTTTCTAAAGTGGTATTTCGTTATTACACAGGTTTTCAGGTATTATTTTAGGAAATAACAATGCATAGTTGGTTAAATCAGCATCAACGTTTATTATCACAGCAAATAATAAAAGTTAAGCTACCACACGCCATTTTAATTAATGGTGTGGCTGGCGCGGGTAAAAGCCAACTTTCAAATTGGCTTATTCAAGTATTGTCATGTGACAATCCGGTTGACAGTCAGTCGATATTATCGGCGTGTATGTCATGTAAACCCTGCTTATTACAACAAAGTAAAACTTATCCAGATCACTTATTTATAGATAGCGATGGCAAAAGTATTGGAGTTGATCAAGTCAGGCAAGCGAGTCGTTTTTTTGAAAAAACAGCACAATTGGGTCATTGTAAAACAACATTGATTAATGCCGCGCATACCATGACAGTTTCAGCAGAAAATGCTTTGCTTAAAACACTTGAAGAACCAAACAATAACAACTTTATTATCTTACAGACTTCTGAATTAGAAACATTATTACCGACCATCATTAGTCGTTGTTTTGTTCTTGATATTAGGCCTCCGGTTGGTGATGAATTATTAGCTGAATTACAACAATCAGGGCAAGACCCTTTTGTCAATTTAAGCCAGTTAAGTGAACTGTCGAATGCAACGACAAATGAAAACTACCAACACTTTTCCCAATCATTTGTAGCGTTTTTACAAGGTGATTCAGCTAAGCATAGTGAAGTCTTGAATCAATTGAATGATAAAGCGGAGTGCTTGCGTTGGTTAGAAAAAATTATGGTTGCGTTAATGCGTCAACAATATAATTGGGTTCAAGGTGACAGTCAGCTTAAACAAGAGGTGATATGGGCAATTTATCAAGTTGTTATCTCTGCGACTAAACAATTAAAAACCCTTACTCAAGTGAATAAACAGTTTACTTTTGAAAAATTATTAGTGGATATTAGCAATATTATTCAAGGGCATTAAGCTATATTTAATAGGGACTAACGATTAGCACAGCTTATTAGATCAATGTATAAATATTAAAAGTTGAGAAATTTAACATGCACCAATTTACTTTAGAGTTTCTATCAGACCGAGAATTATATCAATCCTATATGCCTTTTGTGAAAAATGGCGGGCTATTTATACGAACTCCTGAGTTATATAATATAGGTGAAGAGGTCACCTTAGAAGTCACTTTGCCTGATTCATTAGAGCCATCAAAAGTGATTGGTAAAATATGTTGGCAAACACCGGTAGGAGTACAAAGTGGCACACCAGCAGGTATAGGTATTAGCTTTGAAGAAGATACAGACAATATCCGTAATCTAATTGATAAATCAATCGGGCGCTTATTAAATTCGTCAGAGCCGACCTTATCAATGTAATACAGCGTTTAGTATCAGAAAAATCAGCGTAAAAAATTATAAATTATTGGAGAAATGTTTTTGTTTATAGATTCACATTGCCATCTAGATAGACTTGATTTAACCGAGTTTGATGGCGAATTAGATAATGTCCTTGCAGCATCAAAAGCGGCTCAAGTTGACGAAATATTATGCGTTAGTGTTACCTTGGCTGAATTTCCAAGCATGGTAGAAAAAACAGCGAAATATGATAATGTCTGGTTATCATGTGGTGCGCATCCACTCAATCAAGACGATTTAATCGACCAAGAAGAGCTTGCGGCATTATCGCAAACTAACAAAGTAATTGCGATTGGCGAAACAGGCCTAGATTATTTTTATGCACCTGAAACTAAAGATGTTCAGCTTGACTCATTTCGCAAACATGTGCGTGTTGCAAACCAACTTAATAAGCCGTTAATTATTCATACTCGAGATGCCCAACAAGATACCTTAGATATTCTTCGTGAAGAAAACGCTGAGAATATCGGTGGAATTTTACATTGTTTTACCGAAACTTGGGATATGGCTAAACAGGCCATTGACATGGGCTTTTATATTTCATTTTCTGGCATTGTCACTTTTAAGAATGCTAGCGCTTTACGTGAAGTGGCTAAACAGGTGCCAGACGACAGATTTTTAATTGAAACTGATGCCCCTTATTTAGCACCAGTTCCCCATAGAGGAAAGCAAAATCAGCCAGCTTATGTTGCCGATGTTGCTAAATTCTTAGCCAGTGTGCGAGGACAGTCAGTTGAGCAAATTGCTGAGCTATCAACGGCAAATTTCAAACGACTTTTTAAAATGAAATAGTAACTTATACTTTGTTAAATAAATTAGTTAGTTTTATAAAAAAAAGACAAAAAAATGCCCGAATCTATCGCTAGTTCGGGCTCAGGGGATTGGCTCATAAGGAAGTGAGCCGTGCGCTAATAATTCAAAAAAACATCTATAAAAAACCAGTAAAATATAAAATGAAACTGTGCGAGCAATTGATTGATATTTAAACTGTACGATTAATTGTAGTGTAATCTTTTTTAAAAGCTAATTTTATTTTTGTTTTTTATAAGTTGCTGAAATTTCGTTGTTATATTGAAGTTGTTCTTTCTGTGTATGTTGGTTGGTGCACACCTTGTTCACTGCTTATCTACTTGTTTTGCACATCTTTTCCACAGGTGTTTTTACTTGTGATATTGCCCCATTTTATGTCATGATTATTTCATTGTTTTTTTTCTTATAAGTTTTTATTTGTGTTAAATCGTCTGTGGATCAGTTTTTTTCTTATCGCTTTTGGCTCGGGGCTTTATCAGTGGCTATTTCTTGACAATTCAATGGTCTTTGAACAGCTAGTAAAATCGAT
>Ga0209396_1004623_pt1 | contig 13312 bp, 10 predicted proteins | sample GOMGulsemesocosm_6_FD_184638 | JGI IMG/M metagenome (GOLD analysis project Ga0209396, IMG submission 184638) | Methane-oxidizing microbial communities from mesocosms in the Gulf of Mexico - GOM8C Gulf of Mexico (SPAdes) (version 2) | ecosystem: Environmental > Aquatic > Marine > Cold seeps...
TGAAGGAAGGCTCTGAAATGTTAGTGGTCAGCGATAATGATGACTTAACTGACAAAGCTTATGGTAAAGCAACTATTGACGGTAAGGTTTGGTTAGACGGGGTATTAAGCCGTAAAAAGCAAGTTGTGCCACCTCTTCAAGACTCTTTAGTTTAAGTTTTAGTTTTCATGAATAGTCAGTTTAGACGTAAGAGTCCGTTACATCTAAGCTGGCTATTAAACTGAAAAGCTCAGTAACTCCCATTCCAACTCAATACCCTGTTGAGTCTGATTAAAGGTTAAATATTGCTCAACCCCCTGTAAAACCATAGCATTAGTAGCTTTAGTTAAACCAAAAAGTAATTTCATATAAGTTACCATTGCCTCAACCGATGAAAATTTCCAAACATACTTCAACAATTTTTGTGTAACCTGATAAAAACCAACGTTATTGAGTTCTGTTAACGTCCCCTCATCCAAATAGAAACCATGATGTCCAGTATTTGAATAACGATCGACTATATCATCTAAAAATAAGGCAATGTGGCTCCCCTGCTGAACGTCTGCAATGCACAAACGACCTGTAGGTTTCAATATTCTACGCATTTCACTAAAAAGAGGTATTTTTTTTTCGACATGATGAAGCCCTGCGATAGAAATAAGTACATCTGTTTCATTGTTATTCAACGGTAACTGATCATTCTTGAATAACTTGACTCGCAAGTTTTTATGCTCACAAATAGCGGCAAATTGTTGAGAAGACTCTAAACAGAAAAGTGCAGACTTACTCTCAACATAGTTACTGATATAACCTCCTCCTGAAGGTAAATCAACAATAACTTCATCAGCTTTAGGCGTGCAAATTGATAACGGAATTTCAAACTCTAATCGACGCGCTTCTGGATATAAACCCATTGCTTCATGATACATTGCCCCTCTTTGGTCAAAAATATCACTATAATTCATTGTTAGTCCTTAAATTGTGAAGTTCAAGCTGGTGAGTATGTCCTTTTATTTTATTAATGAATTTAGTCATTGCTTTCGTTGTAAATAATTCGGCACTATAAACATCAATGGTACTGAAAAAGGCCATAGGCAAGCCTATATTTTCAACATCTTGCTGATTCATTATACATAGGGCAGAGCTAACAGCTTGGTTATGAACCAATGCTTTTATCGCCATAAAACTGTTACCAAAAGCTTTAGTAACTCTGTTCGAATCAATCCATAAACCTGATGTCATTGCCACGGTATTACATTGATATTTCTGCTGTAATGTTTCAATTTGAGAAGATTTTATACGCTGTTTTTCTGTTGGGTAAATAACAAGGTGTAGAGGTATACCTTTTTTATGATTTAAGAGAGCATTTAAAATATCTTCATAAATATGTGGCGTAACCGAACTTCCTATTTGAGGCTGCGCATTAATTTCACAAATAATCGCATCACTTTCAAGCCAAGACTTTTTAATATCGGGAATTAATAAATCGATACCTGCAAGGTCAAGATTAGCCACTTTAGCCGCCCTAATGGCAAGTGCTAAATTGTCTGGATGTATTTCATCAGTGGCTATTAATGACACAGTTCCACCTGTCGACATATTGCTTTTTCTACGCAATGATACATAACGGCCAGCTTTAGGAATAGCATGTTTCGTTAGTGATTGACCTTTTAACAAATCAAGCGCCTCAATATCTAAACAGAGCTTCATTTCTTTGGTCTGTCTGTAAATATCTTGCAAAAATTTTGACTGCTGCGCTCTTTCTACTAGCTGACTTACTGTTAACTTACCATCACCTATAATACCTGCTGCCGTACGTTTTACTACCTTAATCACTTTGTTATTAAAAACAGTAAGACGGTAATCATCACCTCGAACATGTCGCTCTATAAGTATTTTATCTGATAGTTTTATCGCCGCTCGATATGCTTTTATAACTTGCTGTTTTGTTGATAAATGCGCATAAACACCTTGTCCTTGGTCTAAGTTATCTGGCTTGATAACTAAAGGAAACCCCATTTTTTTACAATACTCAGCAACTTGTTCTTCATTTTGTACTTTAAAATTCACAGGAGCAGGTAAACCAGCGCTGTGTAGTACTTTAGTGGTATTACTTTTACTCTTAGAGATTTTTGAACCTATCACACTTGTTTTTTCAGTAAAACTGCTATCAAGTAAATGGCTATACTTTCCAGAACCAAAACGAAAAACATTTAACGCAACATGTGCAACAGGGATAGCTAACACATCTGCCGCACGAACAAATTCAAAGGTATTCATACCTGACAGTTGATAGCGATTCAGCTGGCCACTTAACCTGTGTAAATGGCCGTCTGCTTCGGCCAAATAATGCTTTATCTCTCCTGGAGAACAAGCAGCAAGTTCATCTATATTGGCTACAAAATAATTAACGACAAAAATGAACCAACTTAGTAGTTCTCTGGTAAGATCAGGAACAATATATGGCAATGCCACTAAATAACGATTTTCATTCTTGTTATTTGAGGCTATTGCTTGAATAGTGAATTTTTCAAAAATGGGAACTTGATACTGTTGTTGCAAGCGCGATTGCCACGTTAATATATTGGTAATTAGCAAATGTCCACTATTTTTATTTTCTGCGGTAGGGGTTACATCAATATCTAACCATTGTTGCATAACACGGTTTAGAGTTTCGAAAACAGCTAAACATTCAACATTAGTATGAATGACACCATACAGAGTTGGCTGAGTTAACCCATAAGCCATACCATTAAGTACCGTCCATTTTTGTTCTAGAGCAATGAAATAATTTTCTGTGGTAAGTTTGGGATTTTTATTTTCCATATGTCCATATATCCGAAATAAATGATCTTATTTCAGGTTAGCAATGTGATTATCCATCATAAATGAATAACCAACAAAAAAACCTAATAGACTTGGTACTAGGGTTTTAATTGTTGGATATATCATTTATTTATAAATGCAATTATTAGCGATTTGAGCGTTTAGCTTTTTTTCGAACAACAAGGCCAAATAACCCAGCTCCAAATAATAATAAACTTGTAGGTTCTGGTACTGAAATATTTGACTGAATAGCCACGCTGTTAATACTGATACTACCACGGGTAATATCTAACCAACCGTACTGAACACTCTCTTGTTCCCAAATATTAGTACTACCAACACTTCTCAAACGATGTTCACCTTCATCAAAATCATAATTTTCTAAGGTAAATGCGAAGGCCACATAACCTTGATCGCCAATTGAATCCCAGTTGCCTATATTGTAGCTATTGTTGCGTCCATTTGACTCTGAATAGCTATGCTCATTAAATAGATAACCATAGTCATTAGCATAACCTAAAGTGCCATTGAACCAATTCGCATCAATAGTAATACCGGCATCAAGCTTGTTCAAACAGTTATCTTCACCATCTTCACCGCTACAATCATTTACGCTAAATTGTATTTTTCCAAAGTTTGAATATAAATACCCAGCATCAGAGGAATAACTATAAGATGAACCATTATCATCTTGATGAAAGCCATTATCCGAATAAGTATATGCACCTATTTCACCAGTTTCTAGATCAATATTGGCTCGATCTTCACCATAATAATTATATCCATTATCATGTATATATTCATTGAAATTTTCATTGGCATTAACATAGATATCGGTAGCAACAACCACTGAATCATCAGTTGAACCAGTAATAACTGATGCATTAGCATTACTTACTAAAGTCATCCCCATTGTTAACGATAATGCGCCCATCACTAAGGGTGAAATTTTCTTTTCCATTGTCATGCTTATTCCTTTAAATAATGTTTATAAATCAAGCGGTAAGAGCAAAAAACAGACCAGATTGATTTTAATCATAAAAAACAACGAGATAACAAAGTTTAATGACAAAAAATTATTGCAGTACTTAGGAGGTGTAAATTATACTGACAAATCGTGAAGGCATTGAAACTTAAATAAAAAATATTTACACAAGTCAGTTCCGAGTGAAAATAAAAGCTTAAATTAAGACTTTAAGATGTAAAATTTTAGGGCTTTAAATGATACCATTTGGCATATAGAACAGCCTTAAATTAATTTTTAATAATTATACTAAAAAACACATTAATTCAATCAGCTAAATTTAGAGGACAAAATGGAACTAACAAACTCTCCCCGACTAAGCTATCGACTAATGACAGCGAATGATGCAGAGTTATTGTATCAACTCGATCAAGATCCTGAAGTGATGCGCTTTATCGCCGACGGTAAAATATCCTCTCGAGAAAATATTGAAAACGTTTTAGTGCCCAGAATGAAAAAATACCTCAATGTAGATAAAGGTTGGGGATTATGGCAAGTAAACATCAAAGATACAGACGAATACATCGGTTGGGTACTAGTAAGACCAATGAATTTTTTCTCCGATGCTACTGAATTTGATAATTTAGAGCTAGGTTGGCGATTTTTTCGCTCCTCATGGGGCAAAGGCTTTGCTAGCGAGGCCGCTCAACACATTAAAGATGCCTTAGCAGTGCAGTCTGAATACAAGAAATTCAGTGCCATTGCTGACGAAAATAATTTAGGCTCGATTGGTGTGATGAAAAACTTAGGCATGTCTTATCTCAAAACATACCACCATATAGATCCATTATTTGAGTGCCAAGTCGCTTATTATCAAATTTCGAATTAGCCTAAAGTACGAAAAAGAGCACAAAAGCTTTGAGAGTCAGGATGTCTGAAAGCGCTTCCCCTGAACATAAAAAAGCTCACCGAAGTGAGCTTTTGGGTTTTAAGAACAAACTATTATTTTTTGCAATTAAACGCGTTCAATTACCGTCGCTATGCCTTGACCTAAACCAATACACATAGTCGCTAAACCTATGTTTACATCTTGACCTTCCATAAGGTTCAATAAGGTGCCAGTGATACGAGACCCCGAACAACCTAACGGATGTCCTAAGGCTATTGCACCTCCATTTAAGTTAATCATCTCTTCAGCTCTATCTTCTAGGCCTAGTGCTTTAACACACGACAATGCTTGAGCAGCAAAAGCTTCATTAAATTCAGCTAATTCGATATCAGCTAAAGATAAGCCAGCTCGTTGCAAAGCTTTTTTCGTTGCTGGAACTGGACCATAGCCCATGGTTGATGGATCACAACCCGCAACAGCCATACCGCGAATTTTAGCGCGTGGTGTTAAGCCTAGCTCTTTAGCACGATCTGCCGACATTACTAACATTGCGGAAGCACCATCAGATAACGCAGATGAAGTACCTGCGGTTACTGTGCCGTTTACCGGATCGAATACAGGACGTAAACCAGCAAGGGTTTCAATAGTCGTTTCAGGGCGAATAACTTCATCGTGTTCGATAAGTGTTAACGCGCCCATTGCATCATGACCCTGAGTTGCAACTATTTCGTTGTCCCAGCGACCGGCAAGCTGTGCTTCATAAGCTTTTCTATGTGAACGAGCTGCAAAAGCGTCTTGTTGCTCACGAGTGATGCCATGTTGTTTACCAAGTAATTCAGCAGTTAACCCCATGTTGCCAGCAGCTCGAGAAATATACTTACTTAATGCTGGGTCAAAGTCGACATCGTACATCATCGGAACATGCCCCATATGCTCAACACCACCAACGATAAATACATCGCCTTGGCCACACATAATATTTGTAGTTGCATCATGTAAGGCTTGCATTGATGAACCACATAAACGGTTAACCGTTACAGCGCCAACAGACTTAGGGATATCAGTTAATAGCTGAGCGTTACGAGCAATGTTAAAACCTTGCTCTTTGGTTTGTTTTACATTGCCCCAAATAATATCTTCTATAAGTGAAGGGTCTAAATTAGGGTTACGTACTAATAACTGTTGCATTAAGTGTGCTGATAAACCTTCAGCACGAACATTACGGAAAACGCCAGCTTTAGAGCGTCCCATCGGTGTACGAATACAATCTACAATGACTACTTCTTTCATGATTTTCTCCTTAGCTTATGCTGTTTTAGTGTTGTTAGTTTTAACATCTGTGGTGAAATATGATTTACCTGATTTTGCCATTTCGCGTAAGCCATCAGTTACCTGATAAATTTCCCCCAAATGCGCATAGCTATCAGCCAATGCAATAAAGCTATCTAAACCTAAGGTTTCTAAATAACGAATTGCACCGCCTCTAAATGGAGGAAAACCAATTCCGTAAATTAAGCCCATATCAGCCTCTGCAGCAGTATCAACAACGCCTTCTTCTAAACAGCGTATCACTTCATTTACCATTGGAATCATCAAGCGAGCAATAATGTCTTCTGGAGTAAAGTCTTGCTTGTCAGCACATGTAACAGTAAATAATTCGTAAGCATCAGCTGAAGGAGTTTTCGTTGGACGACCTCGTTTGTCTTTACCGTAATCGTAGAAACCTTTGCCGTTCTTCTGACCTAAGCGTTTATTGGCATATAAAGTACTTACCGGATCATTTTCAATTTTCGCCATGCGGGTTGGGAAACCTGATGACATAACACCAGTACAATGATCAGCTGTATCAACACCAACAACATCAAGCAAATATGCTGGGCCCATTGGCCAACCAAATTGTTTTTCCATTATTTTATCCACAGCAGCAAAGTCAACGCCTTCAAGCATCAATTGGCTAAAACCAGCAAAATATGGGAATAAAACGCGGTTGATATAAAAGCCAGGACAATCGTTAACAACAATTGGAGACTTACCCATTTTAGCAGCGTAAGCAACAACGCTTGCAACCGTTTCATCTGATGTATCTTTACCACGAATAACTTCAACCAATGGCATTTTGTTTACAGGATTAAAAAAGTGCATACCACAGAAATTTGTTGGACGTTTAACGCTTTTCGCTAACAAATCGATTGAAATGGTTGAGGTATTAGACGTTAGAATGGCATCGTCATCAAGGTGGCTTTCGACTTCAGCAAGTACCATGCCTTTTACTTTAGGGTTTTCTACTACAGCTTCAACAACAATATCAACGCCTTTTACGCTATCGTAACTTAAGGTCGGTGTGATGTTATTTAATACACCAGCCATCTTCTTCGCGTTCATACGACCACGTTCAACTTGTTTAGTTAAAATACCTGCAGCAGTCGTTAAACCTAAATCAAGGGCCGAATCATTAATGTCTTTCATAATGATTGGCGTGCCTTTATAAGCAGATTGGTAAGCAATACCGCCCCCCATAATGCCAGCACCTAATACCGCAGCTTTGCTAACTTTTTTAGTCACCATTTTAGCGGCTTTTTTAGCTTTACCTTTAACTACTTGGTCTGCCATGAACAAACCAATTTGTGCTGTGGCAGCATCAGTTTTTGCCAATTTTGCGAAGTTAGTATTCTCAATTAGCATGGCTTCTGTGCGACCTAAAGAGGCTGCAGCTTCAATAGTTTTCACCATCATCATAGGTGCAGGGTAATGCTTACCTGCTTTTGCTGCAATCATACCCTTGCAAGTATTGAAGGTCATAATTGTTTCGACAGGACTTAATTTTAACGGCTCTAGCTTCTGTTGACGCTTTGCTTGCCAATCTAATTTTCCTGCGATTGCTTGCTTAAGCATGTTAATAGCAGCTTCACGTAAATGCTCAGGTGCCACAACGGCATCAAGTAAACCTACAGCCATTGCTTGTTCTGGTTTGAATGCTTTACCAGTTGACATCCATTCTACGGCGTTATCGGCGCCAATTACGCGAGGTAAACGTACCGTACCACCAAAACCAGGAATAAGGCCTAACTTAACTTCAGGTAAACCAATTGAACATGTGGTGTCTGCAATACGGTAGTCACAGGCTAATGTCATTTCACAACCACCACCTAATGCAAAACCATTAAGTGCCGCAATTGTTGGAACTTTTATGTCTTCAAATGAATCAAAAACATCAGAGCCACCTTTGATCCAAGGAACAAGTTCCTCTTGCGGTAGTTTAAACATCTCTAAAAATTCAGTGATATCTGCACCAACAATAAAGTTAGATTTACCAGATGTAACTAAAACACCTTTAGCTTCGGCACAGTTGTTAATAGCAGCGACTACTTCAATATATTCTTTAAAAGTTGCCTGATCGAACTTATTCACTGAACCTTGAGCATCGAATTTAAATTCAACAATGCCGTCTTCCAGTAATTCGGCAGAAAGGTTTTGACCTTGAAATAACATGCCTAGTTTCCTCGTTTAATGGGATAAAAATAGGGTCTGATATTGATTTAATATCAACTTAAATTATCAGTTTTTATAATAATAGACGATTGAGTGTGCCTTGAAAGAAAAACAAATGCAAATTATTTAAACAAGCGTTTAAATTAAGTGTTTAATTATTAAAAAAGCAGAAGGTATTATTCTAATAATTAGCTCGAATACGTAATTAGCGTGGAGAATTAATGAATTTAACTAAGCTAGTTTTTTTGAAAGAGCAGTTTGCTAACGTTGAAACTTTAATCATAAAAAACGTGTGATATTAGGGAAAACTCAAATCAATACATAATGATGTAATGTATGCATTTATCACAATAATAACTGCATACATTTACTATAACATTTGATTAATTCTGAAGATTAATAGCTGGGATGATTAATTAATCGCTTTGTAAAGCATCAATAGGATCTAGCTTTGATGCTTTAATTGCAGGGTAAACACCGAACGTTAATCCTACTAACGCACAAATGCTAAAAGATAATATTATTGCACTAATTGACCAAGATACCGCCCATTCAGAATATAGCGCGATAAGCTCAGAAAGCATAATACCAAAGACCACCCCAAGGATTCCGCCCATTATTGAAATTGTAAAACTCTCAGCAATAAACTGTAAACGTATGTCTTTTTGTGTTGCACCAACAGCACGCAACAAACCAATTTCTTTGGTACGTTCGAGCACCGTTGCTAGCATAATATTCATAATTCCTATACCACCAACTAATAACGAAATTCCCGCGACACATGACATAACAATATTAAATATCTGCTGTGTTTGCTTTTGTTGTGCTAATAAAGCGGCAGGAATAACGAGATCATAATCATCAACATCATTATGGCGGCGATCGAGTAAATGACTAACCGCTTTAGCTGCACTTATTGGGTCAACGCTATCATCAAGTTTTAACTTAATACTTGTTACTTCGCTAGATAGTTTCTTACTGGCAAATTTATGAATAGCAGTTTTTAATGGAATAAATACCTGACGTTGATCACCACCTAATTTTATTCCCTGAAATTCCTGTTTCTTTAGAAATGGTGACTCAAGCACACCAACAACTTTAAACCATAAATGGTTAATTTTAATGTTTTTACCAACCGCATTACCCTGCGGAAAAAGCTGTTTTGCCGTTGATGAGCCTAATAAAGCAACTTGCGAAAAATTTTGATCATCGGTTTTTGTTAATAAGCGCCCTTGCGCTAAAGTAAATTTTGATAAGTCAAAGAAGCTAGCACTAACCCCTGTAGCTTCACCATCGCTTTTTCCTTCACCACTGAATATACTATAAGTATCTATTAGCTTTTGTGCACTAAAAGCGGTTACAAATGGTAATGAGCTGGCACTGACTTCACCATCCCGAATACTTAGCCCAGTAGAATGTTTGCGCTGTTCTTGCAATTCTTTTTCTTCAAACTTTTTGCCTTCAATGATGAGGTTATGCAAGCCCATAGTATCGATCATTTTCATCGCTTCAGCTTCAGCCCCCTCACCAATATTAAGCATTGCGATTACCGCACCAACACCAAAAATCATCCCCAATAAGGTAAGTAGTGTCCGTAATTTATGCTGAGCAAGTTCGGCAAAAGTATCTATAAAAATAGCTAAATATTTCATTAACTGTGCTCCTTGTTCGTTAATGCTATTTTTTGACCTTCAGTTAAACCAGATAAAATTTCAACATGGCTTAAACTGGCTTGCCCCAGAGTTACAGGTGTAGGCTTATACTGCCCACTTTCATATAAATAAACAAAGGATTGCTTAGCTTCAACAAAAACACTTTGCAATGGCACTATAATTTTTTTGCTCGTTGCTTTTATTTCAATATCCGCTTGAAGTTTTCTGCCGGGAACAAATAACGCTGTATTTTGCTTAGATAAAGTAACAATGACTTCAAAATACTTTTGAGGGTCTCCACGCTTTATTGAGGCAGGAAAAGGAGCGACGGTTTCAACGGTTCCTTGAAATTTTTTATCCGCGTAGGCATTTAAATAAAGTGTTACCGGTTTATCTACCGCTAAGTTAATTGCTTCACTTTCTAAAACAAACAACTTAACCTTCATATTACTAATATCTGGCAATTCGGCAATTTTTTGTCCTGGCCATAAAGATTGACCTGCCCGAGGTTTTTCACCACGCCAATTCGATTTATAGGCAAGTAAACCATCGTGTGGTGCTTTCACTTCAAGTTTAGATAAGCCATCGCTTAACTGTTTTATTTTACTCTTACTCTGGGTTTGCTTCATCTCTAACAAGCCCATATCGCCTGATGAGCTTGCACTAAAGCTATCGTTCTTCCAATATAAGTATTCTTCTTTTGATCCTAAGTACTCTGTGTTTTGTAATGAATCTAATATTTCTAATTTTGAGCGAATACGAATATCATTAATAGAAAAGTTTTCAGCAAAACTCTTTTCTTGTCCCACCATGCCAATATCTTTATTAATAGCATCGAGCTCTTTATTAAGCATGCCAGCTTTTTCGATAATATCTTGCTCTGTGAGAGATAGTTCATTAAGTCTATCCGCACTCTGAATTTCCATGGCTTCACCATCAAAGCGAGCAATAACATCGCCTTTTTTAACTTGCGTGAATTCAGGAGCTAACCATGAAATGTTTTGTGGTCCCTGACGACTCATAGGCGCACTAATCACTGTTGCTTTGGCTGCAAACAATTCCCCTTCCGCAGGAACAGTAACAACAAAGCTTTGTTCTTTAACCTCAAATAGTAACGGTGCACTCTCCTGTTCAGAGCACGCAATTATCGATAAGGACAATACAGAGAGAAGAAGTTTATTCTTAATTTTTATATTTTTTAAGTATTTCATAACGTCACGATATCCCCTTGTGACAAACCACCTTGAATGACCACTTTTTCGCCGACAATGTGAGTAACTTCGACAGGTAAATCGCTATTATAAAATATGCCCGCGACACTAACACTACCTTTACCATTTTCTAACTTTACTGCATGAGTCGACAAGGTTAATGCATTATCAAGTACCTGTATAATCACCTCAATACGTGCAGTCATTCCAGGGCGAATAACGGTATTTTTCGGTTGTTCAAATGCAATAATGGCATCAAATACTCTACGTTTGTCTTGTGAAGATTTATCACGAAAAACACGTCCGAGCTCAACAACCTTACCTTGTAATACGATTTCTTGAGTACCATCGATCATTATTTTAACTTGCTGACCTAATTTGATTTTGCCACTGTCAGGTTCAGCTATTTGTGCTTTCAATTGCATCTTTTCTATCACAGCAAGCTCGACAATCGGCTGTCCAAATTGCACACTTTCTCCGACAGCAGGCTTTTCTCCCTGCCAGTTTGAACGATAAATTACCATGCCATCAATGGGGGCCTTTACCTTTAGACGCTCAATGTCTTTGTTAAACTCTTCGACTTCTGACATTAAGCGATTAACTTTTCCTTTAGCTAATTTCAGGTTTAATGCTTTGTTATTCAGGTGAAATTTAAGCTTTTCTTTTGCTAAAAAAAAGTCATTCTCAGCAATAGTAAAATCAATAACTGATTTGTTACGGTCATTTTCAGAGCGGCTATGATCGACAATTTCAGCTTTACGCTGTGCCTTTTCATAACCCATTTTCTTTTCAGCAACTTTAAGGATAAGCTCTTGTTCTGTCTCTGTTTCTTTAATTTCCTTATTTTCTAATTGTTGCTGTGCACGGTCTAATTCAGCTTGTTTATCAATTAACCTATCCATTACCTTCTTGCCATCAAATGAGACAATTAGTTGCCCTTTTTTGACTCGAGAATTTTCTGGTGTTAATTGTTTAATCTGATATTGCCACATACGGGAAACTGACGGTGGCGCAATCATCGCTGTTTGTTTTGACTCTAATTCGCCACTCGCTGTAACGATGAGTTGAACTTTTTCTAATTTCACAGATTCAGTCGGTGCATTTTCACATGCTGATAAGAATACTAACAATATAATGGCAATAGTTTTATTCACTTATGTTTACTCCTGTAAACTCTAATTGAGCACTCATGCCCGGCAATAATGTTAGTGCTTTATCTGCTTTAAAAGAAAATACCGAACGATAATAAACATCACCGCCCCATTCTTTTCGTTCTTCCGGCTGGCTTGATATTTCTTCTAAGGTTGCAACAAGGTTATGCTGCGGGAAAGCATCGAGTTTGAAGTCAACAGAAGTATTAATTTTCATATTTTTAATATCGACTTCATGAACCCAAGCTTCAATGTATAAACCATTAACTGAGGGAATTTCTGCAATTTTCCATGAAGGTTGAGCGGTCATACCAACAAAAACTTTTTCGCCATTCCAGGGGTGGTTGCCATAAAGTACAGGTCCGGAACGCTGTGCGTATACACTCATTTGCTTCAGCTTGTTTTCATTATATTCCAACTTATTTTCATGCTTTACTATGGTAATTTTTTGTTTTGTTATAGCAACCGCATTAGCAACTTTCACTTGCTTTAAGTTTTCTAGAGATTTCGCATTAGCAACAACGGCTTTTTCAAGTTCTAGTTGATTTTTTTGATAGTCATATTTACTTAAATGTTCAATAGAAATACCTGCATCGATACGAGCTTTATCAAGCAATAATGCCGTTCTTTTTTGTCCATATGTAGCTTCTAATAATGATTGCTCTCCATTGCTGGTGATACGAAACAATTCCTCTTTCGAAGCAATTAAACTCACTTCTTCTTGATCAATTTGACTTTGAATTGAACCACTGTCAAAAACAACGACTAAATCACCTTCTTTAGCAATATCGCCTTCCGGTAACATCCACTGAACTTGTACACGCCAATTGTCTGTTTTGGGCGCATAAAATGTTTGATTGTCACTTGCCTTCACTTGACCAGAAAGAATGAGCGGTGTTTGTGCTATTGCGAGATTTAAAATAAGCGATACGGATATGATCGCTGAAAGTATTAATGCTTTATACATAAACGATCCTCAATCACTTCACCATCTTTCATGCGTATCATTCTGTCAGCATATCCAGCGATATCTTCTTCATGGGTAACCATCACTATGGTTTGCCCTTGATTATGTAAATCACAAAGTAAATCCATAATTTCATAGGATGTTTTTGAGTCTAAATTGCCAGTAGGTTCATCCGCAAAAATAA